>Ga0351914_1188_pt1 | contig 15961 bp, 14 predicted proteins | sample TotcelHT113001M5_FD_205824 | JGI IMG/M metagenome (GOLD analysis project Ga0351914, IMG submission 205824) | Enriched cells from coal bed in the Powder River Basin, Montana, United States - Total cells T11 rep1 HSBNCT.T11.300.1.M5 ... | reverse complement strand
TGCGAGTCTGCATTCTCTTTTCCTGCATCACGTGACGCTGCCGGCCGATCATGCCAAAGGGTGAACGCTTGATATACCACAAACAATGGGAAACAGATGTCCTCTATGAAAAGCTGTGTCCCTTTGTTGCCCGTTCGGCGATTAGGGACGCCGTTGCTCGGCTGGATTACGCTCCTCGTACCGCCAGACCTTATCACCGGACTTCGAATCCTTGCCCTTTGTGCCTCCATCGTCAACCAAGTTCACGCCCACGCTGTAGATCGTAAAACCGTGGTCGGTGGTGCGGTAGATGAGCGGCTTGCCGGTGAACGGGTCGTCCGCATTCGCGACGTTGAGCGCACGCAGGTCGGAGGGAAAGGTGCCATGCTCCCGCTTGAAACGGATGGCGGCCAAGCCGGCGCGCGTGACCCTGGCCTGGGCAATCATGGCGGTGAACGTTGCTTTGGTTGCCGAAAGCGCCGGGACCAGCATCCGGGTCAGGATGCAGTCTCGGGGCACTTCGCTGAGCATCTTATCTCCAAACTCGGCATCCTCCGGCGCAGAGGGTTCCGCCGCGTTGCGGGCGTAGTTGCGCATCACGCGCAGATACGCGGCGTGATCTCGCTGCCTGAAGGCAGATGCGTAGAATAGTTCCGAGAGGGTTGGGTTTGTTTCTGCCATTGACTTAAGATTGGAAACCGGAAGTTTGAATGCCCATTCGCCGAGAAGCAGCCTTTCGCCGTCGAAGGCACGGACCAGCGGTTCCCTGCTCTCGAAGGACGCCAACAGCGTTTCCAGTTTGGCGCAGTCGTCAACCGACGGGGGCGCGACCTCCGCGATCGCCCGCAAAGCGTCTGCGGCAATCGACAACTGGGCTATGCGAACCAGTTGGCTGATGAGGATGGGTTCCTTCCGCAAGGAATCGGCGAAGCGGAGCCCCGTCAGCGCCGTACGCCACGCCGCGTCGGTCTTTCCGGCGGCCGCCTGCCGTCGCGCGAGCACAGATAGGGTTCTCGACACCGCACGATTGTCGGTGAGGTGCGGCATGAGAATCCCCGCGCCCTGAGAGTAGTCCAGTTCCTGTCGGTATCCGGGTCTTTCAGAGCCGCGCTCGATGGCCGTCAGGAACTCGACAACGCGTGGATGGCCGAGAAGCCGGGTGACCTGTTCCGCCGCGCCAGCGTTATCTGTGTCTTTCAAGGCCGCCGCGGCGACATCGAGTTGGTCGAACAGATTCTTGACGACCTGCCCGGAGGGCGGAGTGTAGCCCTCCAGCGCGAGCGGGGGTTCGACCCTTAGCATCTGGATGGCGGCGTTGTAGACCAGAGCCGCGTTGTCCACATCGGGAATTCGCGGCGGGATAATCTCGCGCGGTTCCATGGGACGCCCCTCGGCCCGCAGTTCGGCGTATTCGCGCTTGAGGGCGCGGCGCGAGACGAGGTCCAGTGCTCCGTACACAAGGCCCAAGCCGAGGATGACGAGGCCAATCCACTTAAAAATTTTGACGGTCCGTTTTTTCATGTGGATACTCCTTGATTGATTTGGTTTATATTTTTCCGCAGTTGTGCGGCTTCACAGGAAAGACAAGCGGACCGAGCGGATTTGTCTATCTGCGCTGAAAAATGTTCAGCCACCGTTGGCGCGGAGATTGCCTGCTTCGACAGCCAGGGCTTTCAGATGCCGGGCCAGCAACTCGGCAGGATTCGCTTCGGGTTTCGCGACCTTCTGGCGCAGCCGCGCCAGTTCCGGTCGCCCGGTCATTGCCCACAGGTCGTTGGCCTGCCGGGCCGCGGGGGTTTCCTGCACCCTGATGATGGCGCGCTCGGGGTGGAGTGAATGCCTCGAATGCACCCAGATGAGGGGAAGGGACGCCAGCATCAAACAGGCGGCGAGCCGCAGGACGGGCCAGAACCATGGAACGTCGTCGGACGGCGCCGTTTCCCAGGCGTTTCGGGCGGCGCCGAGAACCCGTTCCTTCAGTTCCGGAGTCGGCGCCGGAAGGCGGCAAGCGCGCAGGCGCTGCTCGATGGTGCCGTGGTGATGATCGAGCTTCTTCATTGCAATTCCTCCTCAAACAGGGTTTGCAGTTTTTCCAGAGCGTAGCGCAGACGACTCGCGGCGGTGTTTGCCGAAATTCCGAGCAGCGCCGCAATCTCGCCGAAGGTATGATCCCGAAAGAACTTCAACGTCACCACAACACGCTGCTTTTCCGGCAGTCGGGCCAGCGCGGCGGCCAATTGCTTTGAACGCTCGTCCCCATCGGCAACTGTCTCGTTCGCCTCCAGCCATTCGGAGGCGGCCCGCTCCTTCTCGCGCTTCCTGCCTTCGCGCCGGATCCGATTGATGGCGATGTTGCGCGCCATCCTGAACAGGTAGGCCTTGAGATTGCAGGCCGCCGCCAGACGCGCCCGCTTGGTCGCAATCGCGACAAACACGTCCTGCAGGCTGTCTTCCGCTTCCGCGCGGGAACGGTGAATGGTCAGCAGGTAGCCGAAAAGATCCGACGCATAGGCGTTCCAGGTTGCCTCCAGCGCCGAGGGATCGTCGGCCGTCAGCAGGCCTTTGATTCGCTGGTCGTCGGCCGCATTGACCATGTCTGTGGTTTCTTCCATGCCAGTAAGACACCCGACAACCGCCGATTTGTCTATGCCGTCGGAAAATTTTCGGACACCGTTCACGGGATGGCGCCATCCCGTGCCCTCAGGAGTTCGGCGAACGAGAATGCACAGCCCGAGGCCTCCATGCATGCCCCCCGGGGGACAGGGTGCCACATCATGCCCCGGAGCTGAAGTTCCGGCCACCTTCCTGCCCCTGCCAGGATGCGCCCGAAACTACTTCAGCTTCCTTCCGAGCGCGAAGAAGAACCCCGACAGCCCTTCTCCGACTCCATAGGTGTCCCGGTCATTGTCTCGACCTGTGTCTTGACCTCGCCGGCCTGCTGGTAGCGCAGTTCCGGCTCTTTTTCGAGCGTCTTCAGGACGATCTCGTCCAGACGGACATCCACCTGCACCTTTTGCGACGGCGGCGCGAAGCGGCCCAGCGGCAGCTCGCCGGTGAGCATCTCGTAAAAGACCACGCCCAGCGAGTAGATGTCGGCCCGGTGATCCACCGACTGCGGTTTCTCGACCTGCTCGGGCGCCATGTACTGCGGCGTGCCCATGGCCTGCCGAGTCAGGGTCAGGTCGGCGCCGCCCGCCTCCGGGCGCATGAGCTTGGCCAGGCCGAAGTCGGCGATCTTGACGCGCCCCTGCGCGTCCAGCAGGATGTTCTCCGGCTTGATGTCGCGGTGGACAACGCCGCGATCGTGCGCGAACTGCAACGCCTCGCAGATCTGCGGCACGATGGCCAGCGTCTCGCGCGGGCTGAGCCGCCCGGCACGCTGGAGCTGGCGCAGATTGACGCCATCGATGTACTCCATGATGAAGTAGGCGAATTTGCCCGCCTGACCGAAATCATGGATGCCGACGATGTGCGGGTGGCTGAACTGGGCCAGGGTGCGCGCCTCGCGCTGGAAGCGCTCCGCGAAGGCCGGATCCGCGTCCGCCTCGGCCGGCAGGATCTTGAGCGCCACCACGCGGTCCAGGCTCTTCTGCTTCGCCTTGTACACCGCGCCCATGCCGCCGCGGCCGAGCAGTTCCAGAATCTCGAACTGCGGCAGGATTTCCGCCAGTTCCTGCGGCGACGGTGGTGTGAACCCCGCCAGTCCCGGCCCCGAAGCTGCCGAGTCCTGGGCCACCTGCCGCAGCAGGCAGGCCGGGCAGAGCCCCTGCGTCGTGCCCGGCGCCAGCCGTTGGCCACAGTGCGGACAAGCGCCTTGCACCACAGTCGGCGGCGGCGGGGTCGAGGTCGGCGCTGCCTTCGGCAGCCAATCCTTGCGCAAAATCAGCCAAACCAACAGGCCGACCGGCCACAGGACCAGGCCGATCAGCAACACGGACAGGATCGCCAGCCAGACCGGCTTGCCGCACCGTCTGGCGTCGCGCCAGACCCAGACCAACGTGGCGATCCAGACGGGCAGCCAGACGAGAACGAAAACCCCAAGCACAAACGAGATCAGTCCGGCGATTTGCTGAGCACTGTTCACCGTAACGTCGTTCATTGCAGTTCCCCCTCAACCAGCGGTTTCTTCTTCATCAGCTCGTCAACCTGGACTAAAACATTAATGGGGTTAGAGATGCCGTCAACGACAAACTCGAACATCCCCTGATACTGGGAAAGCCCCGTATGAGTTGCTATCGAATCGAGCTGTATGAGCGAGCGTTGATCCCGCCCTTGGACCTGCCAGTGAACTTCCAGATGGTAACGGTTCGCCCGCGCGTCGAACTTCATACCCTCAACCCTCACGGACTTGTCGCCGAGTCCTTCGGGGAGTCTCTCCAGAAGACTCTTTTCAATCCTATCGAACCAATCCCGGAGTAGCTTTTCCACGGCCGCCTTCACCACGTCCAGGCGGATCGGTTTGCAGGGTGAATTGACCCATGCCACGCTGCCGTCGCCAAAGGCGATGGCACCGCCCTTGCCGTCGTGGTAAGCCCAGTCCTGCCGAACAATGATGTCGCTCGCCTCCGTGCCGGGTAGCAGTTCGAACCAGGCATGAGCCGGAAACTGTTCCGGGGCGAAGCCGAGCTCACCCAAGGTTTTTGGCGGCTGCCCATGCGCGTCCCGATACTGTAGGTAGGCGGCGGCGACCGCCCTGACTACAGCAATGGACTCCGCAGGATCCCGATGATGTGTCGCCCGAGAGCGCTGATGGACAAGATTCTCGCTTCGCTCCGTTCTTAAGTAGAAGGGCAAAAACATTCCCACCCCAATGGGGATCAACGCGATGATGACCACCACCAGCAACGCCCAGAAACACCCGCGTTCGCCCCGCCCGGGTGTTGCCGTGCCGCCTGGGCTTGGCAGGGCTGGCCGCGCCGCCAGCCAGACGATCAGACTGAGCGGCCAGAAGAGGAAGGCCACCAGCACCGCCACGATGAAGCCCGGCTGGCCGCGCCGTTCGGCATCGCGCCAGACCCAGGCGATGCTGCCCGCGAAGGCCGCCGCCACCACCACCAGAACGACACCTGCAAGAATAATCGTTCCAAGTCCCATTGTTCAACTCCTTGACTTTGAAAGGTGTTATGATCGCCGCCTGGATGATTCAGGCCATGCCCGCGCCGGGCCGTCCCTCCTTCTTCGCCTTGTTGATCAGGTGGATATACAGGCTTAGCATCATCAGCGGGCCAAACAGGAGGCCGCCGATCAGGAACAGAATCTGCCGTGCCTGGCCGACGCCGAGATCCAGTGCCCACTTGGCACAGACAATGGCGCAATAGACGTTGCATACTGCAATCACTTCCCATGATTGCATCGCACTTTTCCTTATTTGCTTTACGGACGGTGCACCATTGCCCCCTCAACCTTGCTCAGAAGCAAAGTCGCGGAAAGGTTACATGACCGGCGAAAAAAACCACCCGGACAGTTTGCGCCCCAAAGGCGAGAAGGTAGCCGGAGCTGGCAGCTCCGGCCACCCTCCCTACCCGCGGAACGCGGCCAGGAGCGACCGGAGTCTTCGAAGTTGCGCAATTCTGTGCCGTCGCGTCCCCGCCGACCCCGCGTCGGTGGAAGCAGGTTTGGGAACCAAGCGAGGGCGGGTCGAGCGCGCGGGCGCTCGTACGTTACCTAGTCTCCAAACCTGGTTCCACCGGCACGGGGCCGGATGGGGACGATGAAAATGCGCAACTTCGAAGACCGGAGTTCCTCCTCGACCAGGGCCGGATCCTCGACCGTGTCGGCGATCTCGGCCTTGGGGACGGCTAAACGGGGACGGCTAAACGGGGACACAGCTTTTCCTCGGGGCTAAACGGGGACACAGCTTTTCCTCGGACCCCTGCTTGGGGGCTAAACGGCGGGCTAAACGGGGACACAGCTTTTCCTCGGACCCCTGCTTGACAGCGATTTGGGGGGAGCACTGTAATTTCCTTATCATGCTCTGTATCAGTTGGCCGGTTGCGGTAATTGAGGAGGTCAGCGATGGCACGCTTGGCGAGGGTCGAGTTGTTTGCCGCCGACGAGGTCGCGGTCGTGCATGTCATGAATCGCGTGGTCAGGCGGTGTTTCCTGCTGGGAGACGATGCGGTCACGGGAAAGAATTACGACCATCGCAAGCCGTGGATCGAAGACGAGCTGCAGAAACTGGCCGGCGCGATGGGGATCGACTTGCTGGGGTTTTCCATTCTTTCGAACCATTTCCACTTGATTCTCCGTTCGCGGCCCGACGTCGTGGCCTTGTGGGACGACACGGAGGTCGCTCGGCGTTGGCTGCTGGTGTGCCCGCGGCGAAAGAACGAAGATGGTTCGGCTGCCGAACCGATCGAGTGCGAGTTGAACTCGATCCGCCACGATCCGGACCGGTTGGCACAGATTCGTTTGCGGCTGAGCGATATCTCGTGGTGGATGTGGTTGTTGTGTCAAACGATTGCGATGCGGGCCAATCGCGAGGATGGAGAAACTGAAAAATTCTGGCAAAGTCGTTACCGGGCCGTGCGTTTGATGGACGAGGAATCCTTGTTGGCCTGTGCGGCCTACGTGGATCTCAATCCGATGCGCGCGGCTCTGGCCGAGACGCTGGAAGCCAGCGATCACACGTCGGCGCAGCGGCGGATCGAGGCGGAACGGGCACGGGCAGGCAGCGCGAGCGACGCAGAACTACGGAGCTTGCCGATCGATGATCGCCGGATGGTGGCGGCGCCGTCCGGGAACGCTTCCCCGGCTCCTGACCGATTTCTGTCCCCGCTGGAACTTGACGAGCACGATAGCGAACCTGGGCCGTGTGCCAATCGCAGCGGAACCCGCTGCAGCGACAAAGGGTTCTTACCCATCTCGGTGGCGGCTTACTTGGAGCTACTGGACTGGACGGCCCGGCAAACGGTACCTGGCAAACGGGGCTCGACTCCGTCGGATGCACCGCCCATTCTGGAGCGGCTGCAGGTTTCGCCAGCGACTTGGTGCGAGTTGGTAAGCAACTTTGGGCGTTTGTTTTCGACGGTGGCCGGGCATCCGCGGGTCGTGGACAACACGCGTAGCCGACACGGGCACCGCCGTTTCCACCTTACCGCGCGTGTCCGCGAGCTGTTGCCCGTGGCCCGGTAGCGATTGCGATGGAATCCGCTTCGCCCGCTCGTCGTTGAGACAGAATTGCCCGGGGCTCAGCGCGCCAACCAACCAGCCAGCCAAGGTGCGACCACGAGGCCCCGCGGCTGGTCCTTTCCCCTGCCGTCGCCTTGTCAGTCCCTCATTTGAACGGCGGTAGTGCGAGTCTGCATTCTCTTTTCCTGCATCACGTGACGCTGCCGGCCGATCATGCCAAAGGGTGAACGCTTGATATACCACAAACAATGGGAAACACGTGTCCTCTATAAAAAGCTGTGTCCCTTTGTTGCTTTCCAACCGCTGAGCGTGTCGGCGTCAACAAACGGATCACGCAATCCCGGCATCTTGTCGGGGTTGAACTCATTCGAGATCGACTCCCATGCCCGCAGCGATCTTGCGGGCCAGCTTTAGAAAATCCTTGCAGCAATCGCGGACCGCAGAGACATGCGCCCCGATCGCACCGTCGGCCGGCTTGAGTTGAAACATCGGCTTATGCGATTCCATCGCCAGAGGCATCAGGCTGCGATAGTGTTTTAGCATGGCCAAGCAATACGGGTCGTCCTCCGTTTTCGGTGGGCGTCGAACGTCTTTCTCGTCCAAGACGGCCTCGCGATAGGTTCTCGGAATCCGCTCGATCCAGCGCTGGTAAGCCTTGACCGGCCGTGAAATCCGCACGCCGTGCTGCAGCACGACGAACCCGAGGGGATCGATTTCGCCCCCGGGCAGCGAGAGGTTTCCGTCAGGGGCGGTTTCAAGTCGCTTTTTCCAGTCACGTCTCCAGCGGCGGAGGGTTGGACCCAGATTGCTAAGGCCCTGCAACGAAAAGAGGTCGGGGGCGAGCGGAATGACCACATGATTCGCCGCGATGAGGGCCGCCCGATTGATGGCCCCGAGATTCGGACCGACATCCATTAGCACGACTTCCGCATCCTGCCCGCGTGCCGCGTATTCGATGACGCGCCAAAACGCGGAAATGACTCGAAAGGCTCGCGGTTTGCCATCCAGGCATTCGGCCCATTGGCTGCTCAAATCGTCTTCCGCCCGCGACAACAACAGGTCGCCGACAACCAGTCCCAGCCGATCGGTAATGGGCTCGATATGTGGCGCGACAACGTCGCCAGTTCCTTCCAGCAAAGGTTCGATCGCGTGGTAGACGGTCTGACGTTCCTCTGGAGCCCAGAGCGTTTCCATCTGATCCTCGTCAAGAAACATCGACGAGAGATTGGCCTGGGGATCGAGGTCGATGGCGACGACGCGCAGCCCTCGTTCCGCGAACATGTAGGCTAAGTGATAAACAAGCGACGTCTTGCCGACGCCCCCCTTGTTGTTGAAAAACGCGACGGTTTTCATAGCCGGGCCTCGATTGTGACGCCGAAGAATGTGTCGCCAAACTCAAATCGTGCAGGTGGCGAACCATTCTCTGCCAGGGCTCTTTGCGCACGTTCCACCCCGCGACCGAATCGATTCACGAAACCCAGCACCTTCATCACCTCGGCGATGACGGGATTCCGGTAACTCGTCTGCCGCGGAAAATTCGAGGCGTTGGCCAATCCGTAGAGGGGACCGGGGCTGGAAATCTCAATGCGGTCGCTGAAATGGAGAATCCGGATGAAGCTGGGCTGATCGTAGGCCCGGTGCATGACTGCATTCATCAGAAGTTCACGCAGAGCTGTAGGATGGTAGTCGTAGATGAGTTTTTCGCGTAAGGCAGATTCTTCGATTGGCCGCGCCGTCGGCAGGTTCTTGACGAATCCGTCGAGTTCTCTCAGCAGCGTCAGCAGGTCGCCACTGAACTGACGTTCCGCAAGCACGTCCGCTCCCTGATCCGAACCGTCGTAGCGGACGTACAAAACAAATGCGTGGGGTTCATGGTAGAGCGGATTCTTCCCGAAGAGCAGAACACCGGCATGCGTTGGGCAGTTCCGTGCCAAGTCGAAGAATCGCAGTGTCGCGAGTTGAACTTCAATCGGGCGGCTATTCTCCGCAAGGACCTCGGCATCCACGGCAAGTGAACGGTAGCCCGTCGTGAAGAGATCCAACGCAAGGTTTGAAAGAGCACTCCCCTGGCAAGGCTGCGCATCAAACGTCAGCATTCCGGCCACCCGCCGCTCCGCCAGAATCCGTTCTTCGCTTTCATTGGCGATTCCCTTTCGAGGGCCGCGACGGATTCGCACCAACCCTTTATAACGCACCGGCGGAATGTCAGACGGCTGCACCTCGACAATCGCCACATCCCCCTTGCCGGATGACAAGGTGATTTTGTATGCGAGCAGAGCTGGCGCAGGGAGGATGTTGCCGTCCGCGCCCAGGCCAGCGAGGTTCTGCAGCAGTTGGTCGGTGACTTGAAGGCCGGTTGCGAGGCCCGTTCTGTCATCAACGCCGATCAGCAGAAAACCTGGCTGCCTCGATCCCGAAAGGTCGTTGGCAAACGCACAGATCGCTTCGCTGAACTTCGCCGTGTCATTGACGGAGATGGTCCGCTCGACTCCCGCGGATTCGAGATCGGCCATCAACTCCAGCAACTTGTTTTCGTCAATCATGTTTGGACGCTTTCATTCCGCGAGCAGCAGCAGGTCACTCAGATTGTACACGACGCGGCCAACGCGTGCCACGCCCGCGATCGACCGCGACACTCGAACCGATCCGCCTACAACTCGCCCCGAAACGCCCTGTCCAGAATCGACGGAAGCAAGGCGTCGAGTTCGGCTGCCGTTTGGGCCTGCTTAGGCTCAATCGCCGTTAGTCGCCGAAATACCTCCACTGCTTGCATTTGCTTCTCGATGGTTGGCATCGGAATGGTCAGCTTGAGGAACTTTTCTGGACGGACTCGCTCACGCCTTCCACCAACCCCATGAGTTGCAATTTCAAGCTGTCGGCGAAACCACGGGGTTGAGACAACCGCGGCCATGTATTCAGGTAGACTCGCGTCCTTCCGGCAGCTGAAGGTGCGATATTCTGGTGAGGCGTAAAACCCGGCCAAGTGTGGCGGGCAAACGGCAACTGCTCCCTCCCATCCTTTAACTTGGCTGAGGACGACCATTCCGGTTTCAAGACGGTTGAAGTGCTTATAGGTTGTCTCGCCTCCAGAAACGGCTTTCTTGGGAAAGAGACCTAATCCGAAGCTCTTGATTCCAACTTGTAGGTACGAGCCAGTAGGAGCAACCGGTTCCTGCAATTCCTCAAGAGTCAGGATATCCTGCATACTCAGGGTCCGCTGCTGTGCCAAGCCGAAATGGAGGCTCGTAATTAGTGCTGTCGACTGCTCACGCACACCAACTCGCAGCCCCTTGGCCTCCTCGATCATGCTGGCCAACTGCTCGATCTTCGCCACGATTCGCCGCTGCTCGGAAAGCGGGGGCAGTGGCACCGTGACCGTCAGGAACTTCTCTGGCTTGATGCGATTCTTTCCACTCGTCCCCTGCGACAACGCGTCGCACTTGGTCCACATCTCACGTGTCTTGCTATACCAGTGAATCCATCGAGGCAACACGCGGTCGGAATCCAAATCAAAGGTCGGAAACTCACCCGAGCCGGCACAGCCGTGCATGCTTGCAGGTACGATTCCGATTGAGCCGTGGCGGACCCAAATCTTGTTGATGATCAGGTCGCCTTCGTGGACCTCGTACAATTGGCTGGCCGCTGTCTTCGATCCGTCAATCGTTTCCCGCTCGTACGCACCTTCTCCCCACCATTTGACACCCAGGGTTCTGTAGCTTTGACCCGGCAACACGTTCACCGGCCGAGCGATTGGCGTCGCGACCTCACCAAGAAGCACGAGCGGCAAATCCACCTTACTCATTCTCCAGCCTCCGCCAATACGCCTTGGATTTGGTCCAACCGGGCGAGGTGGTCACAAATTGTGACCACGTCTTTCTTTTCGGCGGCGGCGAGTCGAGGATCACCCGTTCGCCCCAAATCAACAAGATCCGCGGCTCGATCTGGTGGACCAGGATCATTTCCTTCTTTTTCCGCCCGCTCGCTCGTTTAACCGCGACCCAACGGGGAGCGCGCGACGCGCGATGGGGCCCACTTTGGCTCCGCCGGTCTCCCCGTGCCAGACGGCGGCCGAGGTCACCACAGACGATCCTCCCGGCCGTACACGCTGTGCCGCTCGCCGTGCGACGCGCTCCCCGTTGGGTCGCGGTTAAACGAGTCATTTCCCGCCTCCCGCCAACACGCCCTTGATCTCGTCCATGATCTCGATGATCCGCCGTTCCTTGGCCAGGATGTCTTCGACCAGCTTGTCCGGGGGCAGGTGCTCCAACGCTTCCGCCGCGTTGGGATTCTTGACGTCCAAGTTGACCGAGACCAGGTTGCCCGCGTCATCCAGCTTGATCACGTCCTTGGCAGGGACCTTCCACGCCCGGTCGTTTTCTTTCCGCTTCTTCCACCACGCCAGGCAATCGGCGAATTCCTCGAACTGGATCGGCTTTGTTTTCGAGTAGTTTTTGCGGCCTTCGGGCAGCGGCTGCTCGTAGTACCAGATCGTCTTGGTAGGTCCGGCTCGATCGAAGAACAGCAGGTTTGTGGGGATGCTGGTGTACGGAGCGAACACGCCGTTCGGCAAACGGACGATGGTGTGCAGATTGAAGTCGGTCAGCAGCTCGTGTTTGATCCGGCCGCAGACGCCATCGCCGAACAGCGTGCCGTTGGGCACGACCACCGCGGCCCGGCCACCTTTCCCCTCAGCCCCGGCCCCTCTCCCGGCAGGCGAGGGGTGATGCGTCCGCCGCAGCTTCCGCATGATCAACTGCAGGAACAGCAAGGCCGTTTCAGAGGTCTGCTTGTCCGCCGGGAAGTTGGACCGGATCCCGGCCTCTTCTTCGCCACCGAACGGCGGGTTGGTCAAGATCACATCGACCCGATCCTTGTCGCCGATTTCCGTGATCTTCCCGGCCAGGCTGTTGCCGTACGCGATGTTGGGCGAGTGCAGCCCGTGCAGCAGCAGGTTCATCTGCGACAACATGTACGGCAGCGGCTTGGCTTCACCGCCGCAGATGCTTCTCTCCTGCAGCGTGGTCTTGTCCTTGACCGTCTGGCACTGCTTCTCCAGGTGCTGGTACGCCTCGGCCAGGAATCCGCCCGTGCCGCACGCCGGATCCAACACGGTTTCGTCAAGCTGCGGATCGATGGCCGCAACCATGAATTTGACCACCGGCCGCGGCGTGTAGAATTCGCCGGAGTCCCCGGCCGCGTCCCGCATTTCCCGCAGCATGGACTCGTACAGGTGGCCCAGCGTGTAGATCTCGTAGGTCGAATAAAAATTAAAAAAAAAAATCAGGTTGATCACGTCCCGCAGCAAGTAGCCGCTGATCATGCGGTTGGTGACGCCGCTGAAGACCGTGGCGATCACGTCGCGGCGACGGTCGCCGTTACTGCCCTGCAGCGACCTGAGGTAGGCGAACAAACCCGGCCCACGCTTGCCATCGGGGCGAGTCGCTTCGTCGTTGTTGACCAACGCGATCAGTTCGTTGCCGGTGATGCCGTCTTTCTGAGCGGCCCAGTCCCGCCAGCGGTACGGCGGGTCGAGGGCCGATTTGTATTTCTTGCCGCTGAGTGCGGCGCGCGTTTCCTCGACCTTTTCCGAGTCGTCGAGGAACTTCAGGAACATGACCCAGGTTAGCATCGGCAGCCGGTCCAGGTCGCCGTTCAGGCCCTTGTCCTTGCGCATGATGTCGCGGGCGGATTTGACCAGGCTGCCAAGTTGCTGGGCCGTGGTCAGCGGCTTCTGGTCGGTCGTTGGTTTCTGTCGTGCCACCAGGTTTTACTCCTCCCTGATCCATTCGACAGGCAAAAAAATGAATGGCAAAAAGATGCAGAGCCATTCATTTTTTTGCCATCAATTTTTTTGCCCATCCCGCCTTTACGCCGCGTACAGCAGCGTCTGCAATTCGTTGACCGCGTCCCGCAACTGGTCGACACCACCGAACCGGCCGGCGATCTCCACCAGGTTGCCCTGCTCCGAGATCGGCGGGACCTCCAGAATATCCGGTACGATGAATTGGGCAATCCCAAACTCGGTGTACTTGTCCAGCAGCACGTTCAGGATGGCCCTGGCCTCCGGGCCGTATTTCTCGAAGAAGTCCTTTCTCTCGGACCGCAACCGCTGGGCACGCTCCCGCCGAGTCCGCAACGGCGCATTGAACGCGATGTGGCACAGCAGGTCGAACGGGTCCGCATCGGGCTGGCCGGAGACCTCGACCAGCTGCTCGAAGTCGATGCCGCGGTCCGCCAGCGCCTCGATGATCTCGCCGCGGTTTTCGGGCTGGCTCCAGCTCTGCCGCAACGCGTGGGCGTTCGGGTACAGCGTCCGCACCTTCTCGGCCGTGTAGTCGGTGTACTTCACGACGCGCAGCTGGTGCCCATCCGGATCGATCTCGTAGACCATGTGAGCCGCGATCTCGACCTGGCCACCGTCGAAGTAGTACTTGCGGCTTCGCCCGTCGCCATGATCGTCGCCATCGTCGTCGCCAGCACCGCCAACGCCATCGCCAGGACCATCGTCGGGAAACGCACCCCAGTCATCGGGCTGGTGTTCTTCCGTTTCTGCCGGGTCGGTGGCGTTGCCGTCTTCGTCGATTTGGGTTTCGTCGACCTGCACCGGGTCGCCGTCGAACTCCGGATCGGCAAACAGCCGCGTGGACTGGGTAAAGTCCAGGATGTTGAAGAACAGCTTGCCGTAGTCGTCGCGGAGCCGAGTGCCGCGGCCGATGATCTGTTTGAATTCGACCATCGAGTTGATCACGCGGGCCAGCACGATGTTTTGACAAGTGGGGGCGTCGACGCCGGTGGTCAACAGCTGCGACGTGGTCAGGATTACGGGCGAGTCGGTTTCGACGTCCTGAAATCGAGACAGGTGCCCGCGGCCGATGTTGCCTTCGTCCGAGGTGACGCGGCAAACGTAATCCGGATGCTGTTGGACCAGGTCGCTGTTCAGGTTGTTCAACTCACGCCGCATCTCGTCCGCGTGTTCCTGGTCCACGCAGAACACGATCGTCTTGGCAAAGCGGTCGGTCTTCTTCAGGAACTCGGTGACGTAGCGGGCGATGGCCTTCGTGCGGGCACGCAAGGCGACGACCCGCTCGAAGTCCTTCGTCTGGTATTCTTCATCCGGGATGACGCGGCCGTAGCGGTCGAATTCGCCCTGGTTGGGACGCCAGCCGGTGGCGTCGAAATCGGTGACGACGCGGTGGACGCGGTACGGCGCCAGGAAGCCATCGTCGATGCCCTGCCGCAGGCTGTACGTGTACAGCGGATCGCCGAAGTACTTGTACGTGTCCCGGTTGTCTTGGCGAAGCGGCGTGGCGGTCATGCCCAGCTGGTAGGCGGATTGGTAGTACTCCAGAATCTCCCGCCAGCTGCTCTCGTCGCGGGCGCTGCCGCGATGGCACTCGTCGATGACGATCAGGTCGAAGAAGTCGGGGGCATATTCCTTGTACAGGCCCGGACGCCACTCGTCCTGGGCGATGGCCTGGTAGATCGAGAAGTACATCTCGCGGCCTTTGCTGATCTGGCCGTTCTCGATCTTCCAGCGGGCATCGCCGAAGGGTGCGAAGGTCTTGTCCTTGGGATCGTTGATCAGGATGTTCCGATCCGCCAGGTACAGGATTTTCGGCCGCCGGTGTTCGCCGATCCGGTTCCACAGGCTGCTCCACAGCTTCCAGCAGATCTGGAACGCGACCTCGGTCTTGCCCGTGCCGGTCGCCATCGTGAGCAGGATGCGGGTGTCGCCGACGAGAATGGCCTGGATGACGCGGTGGATGGCAATTTCCTGGTAGTACCGCGGGATCCTGCCGCTTTGCTGGAAGAAGGGCGTCAGCAGTTGCTCGGCGGCCTTGTCGTCCGTGATGCCTTGACCGGCCCGCAGCCGCGACCACAGTTCGGCGGGCGACGGAAACGCCTCGATCAGGCGTTCCTGGCCGGTAAGGAAGTCGAACTCGATGATTTCGTGGCCGTTGGTCGCGTAGGCGAATTTCAGATCCAGGATGATGGCGTAGTCCTTCGCCTGCTGCAGGCCCTCGCCCGCCGTTCTGTACCTGGCCTTGGCCTCGACGATCGCGATGGGAAAGTCGCGGGTGAGCCGCAGCAGGTAATCGGCCCGCTTCTGCTGGCGTCTGCGGACCCGATTTCCTACGACGATGATGCGGCCATCGGTGAACGTTTTCTGTTCGCAGATCTGTTCGTCGGTCCAGCCTGCCGCGTAGATTTTCGGCGTGACGAGCGTGCGACAGGTATCGGCTTCGGTCTCCGGCATAACGCAATCCTGTTCAGGCAGGGGGTGGCAACGGCCTCGTGTCGTGCATCCAGTTTAGCTGAGGCGCCGCGGATTGCTACCCTGGGCAAGCGTTGGCCACACCCGGCAGATGGGCCAGTGGATTGCAAACCGGAACTGCATCACGTGACGCTTGCGGCCGATCAGGGTCAAGGGCAGACCTTGGATTTCCCATAACCGGTGGGAAATCGTTATTCTCTGCGAAATACTGTGTCCGAAAACCCGGAAAGCGTCCAGGAACCGTTAGTCTTGTCTCGAGGCCTTCCGCGATGAGGAGTGACGTCTTCATTCCCCGATTTTCGACGGTTCGTTGGGTCTGGTCGTCGCCGCGAAGCGGACTCGGAAATGTTGGCCCGGCTTCGGGGCGATGCGATCAGATCCCGCGCCAGCGGTCGGCAAGGCCGCGTGATTGATCAACGCCGAGGGCCGCCAGATCGCCGCCATCATCCACCGCCGCTTGAGCAGCGGTGGGTTTCCCGCGGCGTCATGACGGACCAGCCATGTGGGGCTAGGTCCGGCGAGCGGAAATCGTTCACGTTGGGGGATACTGGGGGCAGGTCTCTGCCGCTCGCTGGC
>Ga0351914_1187_pt2 | contig 16338 bp, 25 predicted proteins | sample TotcelHT113001M5_FD_205824 | JGI IMG/M metagenome (GOLD analysis project Ga0351914, IMG submission 205824) | Enriched cells from coal bed in the Powder River Basin, Montana, United States - Total cells T11 rep1 HSBNCT.T11.300.1.M5 ... | reverse complement strand
CTTTAGCGGCTGGACTGTTGCCATCACTGATGGTTCTACGAGTGCTGCCCGCAACCGGGCCTTCAACATCCGGGTGGAAAACGGTTCTTACGGCGTTGAATTTATGGGTACCGGCAATCTGATCAAGGGTTGCACCTCGGAGACTACCATGACCGGCTTATATTGCAATGGCGGGGTAGTCAGCGGTAATGCGGTGAGAAATAATACTTACGGACTGGTTGTTAATAGAGCGACGGTTAGCGGCAATTCAGCGGAAAATTGCAGTAATAGCGGCATTTACTGCTCAGGCCCGAGCACTATCATCCACAATACCGTCGTCACTACGGCCACCGGCCAAATCGGCTTTAGAATCTTGACAGGCGACCCCGTCCTGGTGATGCAGAACACCGCCAGCGGTCCGGGCACCCGCCTGTCCCCCGGCGCGGGTACGGTTGTTGTAACGAACGCGGGGTTCTGAGGCCTGGAGAGCGTTTTCGCAACAAGGCGCTGTGAAAACGTTAAACGAAGTTGCGGCCATACAGGTAACTTATCTTTTCTAGGGGCGGGTTTGGGAACCCGCCCCTTCGCGTGATATCAACCGGTTATCTAAATGATCTGTTTTATTCCACCGGGAACCTGGCATTACCCCCAACCAGCCGGACAATTTTCCAGTATCACTGTCAGAGTTAATCCCGTCTTGATCTGGCGTTTTCAGCTCAAGTCTTAGGCATAACCATTCCCGCCAACGCCCCTGGTTTAGAGCTAATACTGTTCACGTATAGCGATTGCCAAAAGTTTTTTCCGGTTGCCTAGATGATTGTAGGGGCACGGCGTGCCGTGCCCTTGAGCCTTTGGGCATGGCTCGCCATGCCCCTACCAGAGAAATTATTTATGGCAATCGCTATAAGGTGCGAAAAAGGTTTTTGTCATGCTGAGCGGAGCGAAGCATCTCGTATTTGGATATTCTTCGGTCGCTTCGCTCCCTTCAGAATGACATAAGAGACTTTTTTCGCAAAGCTCTCGCGCTTAATTGAACAGCATTGGGGTGAGAACTCTCTTCCCCGTCCCTCGAAGGTTTGACATCCGGCCCCAAACCGGGTACAATTGAAAAGATGATGACGACCGCAAATGTGCAGATAGACTGGAAATTTCGCATCCTGCTTCAGGACGACCGCCCTCGCCGTCTCATTCTGGAAGGCCACGTCTCCCCGCCCTATGAGCGGCCTTATCACGATCCCCTCTACTTTTATGCCGTGATGGGCCGGGATTATCTCTCCCTGGAAGTGAGTCGGGATTTTGACGGCGAGCGCCTGCTGGACTACCTGTTCGGGTTGTTGGGCCAGCCGGAGGAGCCCCCCCGGACCCAGGTGGGCGGCCGCCAGGACGAGGAAGAGGGCGCCTTGTTGCTGGTGGAATGGCGCTTCCCGGCGGACGGGCGGGATGCCATGCTGCGGCGTCTGGAAGAGATTATGGGGCAGTCCCTGGCCGGCGCGGCCCCGGGCAAACAACCAGGTCAGGAGGAGCAATGATCCATCTGGGCGAATACGACCCCAAGCTTGAAGGGATATGGTGGGTGGAAGAAGCCGGCATGAGCTGCAACGTCTACGTTCTGGATGAGGGCCGCACCCTCATCGACGCCGGCAACTTTTATGGCATGCTCCACGAGTTGAGCCAGGAATTCGACATCTCCCTCCTGGAACGCCTGTTCATCACCCACTGCCACTTCGATCACGTGGGCGGGATGGGGGAGCTGTTTGACTGGTCCACCCCCAAGGTCTATGGACACATGGACACCCTGCCCTATATCAATTTTAACAACGTCCCGTTCATGCAGATCATGGAAAAAGCCGGCCGCCTCGACCAGGTGGTGATGCTCAGGGGCGGCGAGCGCATCCCGGTGGGCCCCTATCTCCTGGAGGTCATCCCCACTCCCGGCCATACCAGGGGTGACATCTGTCTCTACGAGCACCATAACCGCATCCTCTTCTCCGGCGACACCTTGTTCCCCAGCACCGCCACCGAGAACATCCTGGCGGACGCGGACAAGCAGTTGGGCAATATGGAGCAGCAAATCGCCTCCCTGGCTCGCCTGGTGCCCTACCCGGTGGATTTCCTCCTCCCCGGACACGGCATGCCGGCCTTCTCGGACGGCAGCGACCACGTGCTCAACGCCTATATCGAAACCCGGAAGGGGAAGGAAGAAGACCCGCGCCAGCCTTACCTGGACGCAGCCCGGATGCTGAGCGAAGCCGGCCGCCCGGAAAAGGCCCTGGAATGCTACAACGTGGCTTTGATGCATGACCCGGCCAATATGGAGGCCCTGGTCTACAAAGGCACGACTCTGACGGAGCTGCAGCACTACGACGAGGCCCTGGAGGTTTTTTCCCGGATTTTGAAGGTGGCCCCGGAGCTGGAGGAAGCGGTCATGGGAAAGGGCTTCGCCCTCCTGGGGTTGGGCCGGGTGGATGAAGCCTTACAGCTCCCGGGCTTCGCCGCCCGGCTCAAAGAGCTGGTCTGATCTGACCCGGCCTTGACGAAGCGCGCCATCCCTTCACTCACCCGGCGGGGCAGCCGTCAAGTGGCAAGTAAGGAATACTCTATGACTGATACTCCACAACCCACCGAGAGCCGCGACCTGGATGACCTCACCCGGATTATTCATTTGGGTTTAACGGTTTTCGGCGTCCTGGCTTTGCTGACGGGCCTCTGGGCCGGCGACTACAAACGGGCCCATCATTGGGGTTTCAGTGTTCACAAGTGGCTGGGCCTGACCCTGGCGTTTTTCCTGACCTGGCGCATCTGGCACGGGCTGTATGGCCCCCCGGAGGCCCGGTTCAGCCAGTGGGCGCCCATTACCCCGGAGCGGCTCCGGATGGCCGGGGAAGACTGTCTGAACCTCCTGAGGTTGAGGCTGCCGGACCGCCCCACTCACCAGGGGTTGGCCGGGATGGTCCAGGCCTTTGGCCTGGCGGTCTTTGCCTGGATGGCGCTCACAGGCTCCCTGATGGCCCTCTTTCTCACTCCGGGGCGCAAGGCCGGGGGATTGGTCCACGCCGTTAAGGAAATGCATGAGTCCGGCCTGTGGTTCGTGGTGGCCTTCCTTGCCGTCCATGCCGGCGCGGTTCTCCTCCATGCCCTGTCCGGTGATCATCGCTGGCGAAAAACCTTCTTTTTGGAAAAATAAGGCCGGGCACGGTTATGAAACCCCGAACCGCTGCCAGCCCCCTCCAGGTGCTCCATGTCTTTAAATTGGCACATAGCCATCGATAACCAGGAACAACGCCGCAAGGTGGCCATGGTGGAAGGGCGCGCCCGCCGGGACAATCGCCCCTACGACGAGGTGGAATTCTCCCTCACTCTTTACCCTGACCAGGCGTCGTTAAACGTGCCGGCCTCCACCCAGGGACGGGAATTCATCGCTGGCCTCACGGCAATCCTGGGCCCGCCGCGCCTGGAGCCCACCATTAAATGTAGCTGCTCCTGGGGCGATGGCGTCATGGGGGCCATGCTGATCGTGCTGTGGGACCTGCCGGTGGACCCCGCCTCCTCCGTGGTCCAGAGCCTGCAAGCCTTCCTGGGAATCCGGGGCGCCGCCTTTCCGGGGTAAGCCCGGTCCTTTCCGGCAGCCTCCTTCCCGAACCGGGACCCCGCAAACTCCACGTCGCCCTGCGCATCCGGACCAGAACCCATCTATCGGTCGCCTGGCTCCAGCCGTTCCCGGCTTAAACCAGGCTCTGCTTCTTAAGGGATCATTGGCGGTCCCAGGATGATGGTTTCACCCGGCGCCCCCTTAAGAACTGCCATAATCTAAGGTTAGTGAGGGGAACGGTCAGAGGCGGGAACAGTGGGCTGGGGGTGGACGATGACGATCCAGGGCAGGCACAGGGCCTGTTGCTCCGAAGCAAAGGGGAACCCGGAAGGCAGGAACGCCCCGAACGGGCATTGGGCGCACAGCTGGCCCTCGGTGCCGCAGATATCCCGCAGACGCTGAGGATCACCGATCAACCGCCGCAATTCCGCCTGCAAGCCCTGGATGTCTTCCAGTTGGGGCCGCTCGATCTCCTCGACCATCCGCCGCATCACCGCGGCCAATTCCAACAGCAAAGGCGGCAGGCTATCCTCGGCCTTTTTTAAGCGCATTAAAAAATCGTGGGTTTGCAGTCCAGAGGTGGTCATAGGTCAACCTTCTTTCCTTCCGGTCCCCCGGGAAACCGGATGTGGTCCATCATGCCGGCCCCCAGGTAGATCTTGTAGAGCGTATTTAACCACTTATTGGGCTTAGAAACATAATCCAGTTCCGGCCGCTGCCCGGCGCCCCATTCCACCAGGAACTGGGTGAAGATAATCCACTGCATCAGTTCTTCCGGCTGGTCCAGCACGGAAGGATAATAGCGAAATTCGATCGTCCCCCGATACCAGTAGGAATGCAAATTGAGGCCATGGTAGCGGGTGGGATGGAGTCGGCGCTGGTGCGGCGTCTTGGCGTCATCCCGGTTTTCCGGGGTGTACCAGAGGCTTTTTACCAGGGGTTCCTGCCGCCTTGACCCGTTACGCCGAAACCACTCATAGAGATCAATTTCCAGGGGCCGGCAGGTGTCGGCGACGCGGCGCTCTTCGGGCAGGAGATGATAAATGTAACTTTCAAATATCGCCACTATCCGGAGCAACTGGAAGAGTTCACGATTGCCGAACTTTTCCGGGTCAACTCCGTGGTGGACATGGAAACCGCAGGTCTCATTCACCAGGATTTCCGGGAACTCCCGGAGCAAATTTATGGCCTGATAGGTCTGGGCCAGCCCCTTAATCCCCGAGAGAATGGGGCTCACCAGTTCAGCTCCCCCAGCCCCCTTGATGGAGTCGTCCAGCACAAAGGACCAGGCTTCGTAAGGAGACTCGGTGGGTGACAACCCGTTGAGGACAATGCCCCGCTGTTGAAATTCCCGGGGCAATGACACCCCCCCGGAGGTGCGGTTCATAATTTTGTATGGGGGAATAACCTCCCGGTCCCCCGCGGAAACGCTATATTTTAAACCGAAAAACTCGATTTCGACCCCGAAAGAGCGGGGCGTGAAATATCTAAGCATGGGATAGCGCCCTTTCAGGCGCTCTTCCCACTTCGCAAGTGAGGCGCAGTCTTCCATCCCCCCCCTACACCGCATTGTTCTGAACTGGCCGGTCCCGCCTCCCCCGGGGACGGCGGCCAGCCTCTCTCCACAATATATATTTATATCGAAAATAAATTGATAAATCAAGTAATTGCTCTTACAGTCCGCAAAAATGATGCTGGCCCAGGAAACCCGGTCTCTGTCCGCCCCAAAACCCTCAGGGTCGACAGACCGGCCTGGGCCAGTTCACACAGATTCTGTCAGCGCAACTATGCGGCCTGAGAAGAGAACCCCTCTCAGACGAGAAACTAATGGGGGTACTTCACCTCAAAGACCCGTTTGGCCACCTCGAAGGTGCCTTCGTAGTATGGCTGCCGCAGGTCAGTGATGACCACTCCGTAGCGATGGTTGGAGGCGTGGATCATTTTCCCCTCACCCAGGTAGATGCCGGCATGTCCCACATTCCGGCCGCCCCGGCGAAAGAAAAGCAGATCCCCAGGAAGCATTTTGGAGAAATCCATTTGGTGAGTCACGGCCTTCCCCACCTGGGCCTGTTCGGCACTGGAGCGGGGCAGGTCGATTTTAAACCCATGGTAGATGAACTGGACAAACCCGGAGCAATCCGTAGCCGAACTGTTTTCCAGGGAAGCCCCCCGGGCGTAAGGCGCATTTTTATAGGCGTTGGCCCGGCTTAAGATTAATTCGGAGAAGTTCCAGGGTTCAAACGTATTGTATTTGGGCGGGGACGAAGAGATGCGGTCGTCCTTGGCCTCTTGCTTAGGCGGTTGGGAAAGCGGGGTGTTTAAGGTTTTCTTGGGAGTCATCGGCTCCAGCAGAAAACGACCGTCCCGTTGCGGGGTGACCTTCATCAGCGGCGGGGTTTCCGCCACTGTTCCCCGAGAGTAACTGGGAACCATGGACGACTCCACCACAGACCGGGAGGGCCGGTATGACGAGCGGCTACGACTCGTTTTTGATTTTTTGCTGGATTTGCTTTTCTTAACAAGCCTCTCCGGGGTCTTCGAGGCTTTCTTTTTTGCTGTATTGGTCGGGACTGCTTGTGCCAGGTTGGGGGAAAAGGTTAACGCCAGGGTTAGCGCCGCACTCCACAATATTCGATTCACCATCCGGAACCTCCTTGGTTATGGGACAATCCTGATGGGAACTAAAATCGATTTTTAGCTCCGGTCGCCCGGCCGGCAATGCTCAATTATTTCCGCTACAGAGCATTCCTTTCTCGTTTAGGTCTTTCTGGTTTAGGTAATGTTTGCTTAGGGTGATTTGGTAGTTTTACCCAGGCCAAAATAGGTATATGTACCTATTTAATTTGGTGAACCTTAATATAAGGAAATCGGGATGTCAACCCCTTTTTTCCGTCAAACAAGGTCCATGAATTGATTATTAATGATATCAGTCAGTTATGGTATGTGATTTGTGGGCCCGGCAGGCTCCCCCACGCAGGCAAGGCGGCCGGCGCGGGGTCATAAGAAAGCCCGGGCCTGAGCCCAGACAGTTACTCACGGTGAGCCGCGTCCCGGGGCCGGCCCCGAGAAAAGCCCAAGGGGACAGGGACCCTCATACAAGACCCCTGTCCCCTTGGCGAGAAAGAGCTTAACCTTCTGCGGCCTTCTTTTTCTTGGCCTTGGGGAGGGTTTCGGGGCGATCCACCAGTTCCAGGATGGACATGGAGGCCCCATCGCCCAGCCTCAACCCCAGGGGAATAATCCGGGTATAGCCCCCCGGGCGGTCCTGGTAACGCTCCCGCAATTCTCCAAAAAGTTTGGCCACCACCTTTTTGGAGCGCACCACCGCCAGGGTCAGGCGTCGGGCGTGCAAGTCGCCCCGTTTGGCCAGGGTGATGACTTTTTCCGCCATCTGGCGAGCCTCCTTGGCCTTGGCCCGGGTAGTTTCAATCCGCTCTTTTTCCAACAGCGCGGTCACCAAATTCCGGAGCATGGCCAAGCGATGCTCAGTTGTCCGGCCTAGGCGCCGACCAGCCTTTAAGTGTCTCATGCGACCTCTTCCTTCCTTTCCGGCATCTGATCGGGAGGAACAAAGCTCTCCAGCTTCATCCCCAGGTGCAGCCCCATCTCCATGAGGATCTCTTTGATCTCATTAAGGGATTTGCGCCCAAAATTCTTGGTCTTGAGCATCTCCTGCTCGGTTTTCTGGACCAGTTCGCCGATATAGCGGATTGTAGCGTTCCTCAAACAGTTGGCGGCTCGCACTGACAACTCCAATTCGTTGACACTGCGATAGAGGTTCTCGTTAAAGGTTGGCGCCTCATCCGTGGACTTCTCTTCCTGCCCCACCGGTTCCTCTTCGAAGTTGATGAACATGCTCAAATGTTCTTTGAGGATCTTAGCGGCGTAGGCGATAGCGTTTTCCGGGGTGATACTGCCGTCGGTCCAAACCTCCAGGGTCAGCTTATCATAGTCGGTCCGTTGCCCCACCCGGGCCTGAGTCACCAGGTAATTGACCTTGCGCACCGGAGAGAAGCTGGCGTCCAGGGGAATATAGCCGATGGGCTGGTCTTCGTCCTTATTGGCCTCTGCAGGCACAAACCCCTTGCCGGTTTTGACCGTCATCTCCATCACCAGTTCGCCGTCCGCCCCCAGCGTGGCGATGTGATGCTCGGGGTTGAGAATCTCCACCATCCCATCCGTCTTGATGTCTCCGGCCTTGAGCTCCCCCTGGCCATTAGCCTCCAGGTGCAGCATCTTGACCCCGCTGGAGAGTGCCTTCAAGCGCACCTGTTTCAGGTTGAGCAGAATCTCGGTAACATCTTCCAACACCCCGGGGATGGCCGAAAATTCGTGAAAGACATCCTTGATGCGGACCGCAGTGATGGCCGATCCCCGCAGGGAGGAAAGCAAGACCCGTCGCAGGGAGTTCCCCAAGGTGGTGCCGAACCCCCGTTCCAGGGGCTCGCAGGCGAACTTGCCATAAAATCGGTTATGGGTCTCGCTATCGACTTCCAGCCGTTTGGGCTTAATAATATCGGTCCAATTTTTGTAGATCATGGCTCCTCAGAAAACTACTAGGACTTTTATGTCCCGCAATTCTAGCCGATCTTGGCCGGCTTGACAAAATATCTGTCTCCCGCACACATGGTTGGGGGCCGGAGAGAGTTTGGGAACATAAAGGATCATGATGCTATTTGGAATAAAGCTCCACGATAAGATGCTCTTGAATCGGCATGGTGATATCTTCCCGCGTGGGGAACATGACTACCTGCCCCTGAGCCTCTTCCTTGTTGAACTCCAGCCAGGGAGGGCACCCTCGCCTGGCCACCGCCTCCATGGCATCGCGAATCAACGGTAGATTGCGGCCCCTCGAAGTCACCTGAATCACATCTCCCGTCTTTACCAGAAATGAAGGGAGATTCACCCTGCCGCCGTTTACCTTGATAAAGTTATGCCGCACCAATTGCCGGGCCTGGGTCCGAGAGTTGGCGAACCCCAACCGGTAAACTATATTGTCCAAACGCCGTTCTAGAAAAACCAACAGGTTAGTGCCGGTAACCCCTTTCTGCCGTTCGGCCTTCTCAAAATAACTGCTGAATTGCTTCTCCAACACCCCGTAAATGCGTTTCACCTTTTGCTTCTCACGGAGCTGGGCGCCGTAGTCGGAAAGTTTGCTCCGGCGCTGGCCATGCTGTCCCGGCGGATAATGACGCCGCTCGATGGCGCATTTATCCGTGTAACAGCGATCTCCTTTGAGATACAGCTGCATCCCCTCCCGGCGGCAAAGCCGGCAATCTGGTCCCACATATCTAGCCACTATCGATCACCTCTCCAGTTAAACCCGACGACGTTTGGGGGGTCGGCAGCCATTGTGGGGAATAGGGCTGACATCCCGAATCAGGTTGACGCTCAGGCCCGCTGCCTGCAAGGCCCTGAGGGCTGCTTCCCGGCCCGCGCCCGGCCCCTTGACAAAGACATCCACATTCCGCATGCCGTGTTCCATGGCCTTGCGGGCCGCATCCTGGGCCGCCAGCTGGGCCGCAAAGGGCGTCCCTTTCCTGGAGCCCTTGAACCCCTGAACCCCCGCCGAGGACCAGGACACGACGTTGCCCGCCGGATCGGTGATGGTCACCAGGGTGTTGTTGAACGTGGCCTTGATATGAGCCACCCCCACGGGGATATTCTTCTTTTCCTTTTTCTTCTTGGTGCGTGTCTGCGCTCGGGCCATCGCCCCTCCTTAAGACTTCTTCCGTTTGCCCACAACGCTGCGCCGCGGGCCTTTCCGAGTGCGGGCGTTCGTATGGGTCCGCTGGCCCCGGACCGGCAGGCTCCGGCGGTGCCTGAGACCCCGGTAGCACCCCAGGTCCATCAGGCGCTTGATATTCATGGAGACTTCCCGACGGAGGTCCCCTTCCACCTTGCAGGTATGGTCAATCACCTGGCGGATGCCGGTGATTTCGGCGTCGGTGAGCTCAGACGTCTTGGTGCTGGGCTCCACCTTCGCTTCCTGAAGCACCCGTGTGGCCGTGCTGCGCCCAATGCCGAAAATATAGGTTAGGGCGATTTCGATTCTCTTGTTTCGGGGTAAATCGATCCCGGCGATTCTGGCCAATTCCTTTCCTCCCCTTTACCCTTGACGCTGCTTGTGCTTGGGATTTTCGCAGATCACCCGCACCACGCGGTGGCGGCGAATAATCTTGCATTTGGCGCACATCCGTTTGACTGAGGCTCTGACCTTCATAGTTTTTTCCTATCTGACCCGGTAGACGATGCGCCCGCGACTTAAGTCGTAGGGCGACAATTCCAGAATAACCTTATCTCCCGGAAGAATCTTGATATAGTGCATCCGCATCTTCCCGGAAATGTGAGCCAGGACCTTATGCCCGTTGGGCAGTTCCACCCGGAACATGGCATTGGGGAGAGGCTCAACCACCGTCCCTTCTACTTCAATGGCGTCTTCTTTAGGCATCTACCGTGTCTTTATAGTTATTTCAAAGGGTTATTAGATAATAAATTAGAGCCGGCTCAAAATCAAGACGCCGTTCTCCGTCAACGCCACGCTGTGTTCAAAATGCGCCGCACAAGACCCGTCCTGGGTGACTGCAGTCCAGCCATCCTGCAAAATCCGCACCTGCCAGGAACCCATGGAGGTCATGGGTTCAATGGCGAACGTCATGCCCACCTGCAGGGTCGGCCCCCGGTGGGGCGGGCCGAAATTAGGGATCTGGGGGTCTTCGTGGAGCGACCGGCCGATGCCGTGCCCCACAAACTCCCGGATCACCCCGAACCCGGCGTCTTCCACCACGGTTTGCACCGCATGGGAGATGTCCGACAGACGCTGCCCGACTTTTACCTCGGCGATCCCGGCGTACAGGGATTTCTCCGTGGCCGCCATCAGGGCCTGGGCTTTCCCGCTCACCGCCCCCACGCCCACGGTGATGGCGGCATCCCCGTAGTAGCCGTCGTACTTCACCCCGAAATCCAGGCTCACCAGGTCCCCGGCTTTGAGGCGCCGGGACCCGGGAATCCCGTGGACCACCTCCTCGTTCACCGACACGCAGATGGACCGGGGATAGCCGCGATAGCCTTTGAAGGCTGGCTTAACCCGGCGCTGGCGGCACATGTCTTCCGCCAGTTCATCCAGTTCCCGGGTCTCAATCCCCGGTTGAACCTTTTCTTTCACCCCCTCCAGGATTTCCGCCACGATGCGGTTAGCCACCTCCATCTTGGCGATCTCCTGGGGGGACTTGAGCAGTATCATAATTCCGTTGCGTCTTAGCATCCTGGAGCGAGCCTGCCTGCCAGGACGCAAAGGCTCAAGGGGTTAGTGCTTGCAGGCGCAGCTGCAGCCGGCTCCCGAAACGATGCCCACGATCTGGTTGAAGATGTCGTCGATGCCCCCCACGCCCTTGATGGGCCGCACCAGGCCTTGCTTAGAGTAGTAGCCGATGAGAGGCGCGGTGGCCTGGTTATAGGTGGACAGGCGGGAGCGCACGGTGGTTTCGTTGTCGTCGTCCCGCTGATAGAGCTCGCCGCCGCACTTATCGCATACTCCTTCCTTCTTGGAGGGAGTGAACTTGATGTGGAACATCTGGCCGCAGGCCGCATTCTTGCAGGTGCGCCGCCCGGTGAGCCGAACCACCAGCGCTTCTTCGTCCACGTCGATGCTGACCACGTGGTCGATCTTAGAACCCAACCCCACCAGCACCTTGTCCAGGGCTTCGGCCTGAGGCACGGTCCGGGGAAAACCGTCCAGGATGAATCCCTTCTTGCAATCCGGCTGCGCCAGCCGGTCTTTGACGATGCCGATGACTACTTCATCGGGCACCAGTTGCCCGGCATCCATGCATTCCTTGGCCTTCTTGCCCATTTCCGTCCCTTCCTTCACCGCCGCCCGGAGGATGTCGCCGGTGGAGATCTGGGGGATCTGGAACTTGTCGATGAGTTTCTTGGCTTGCGTGCCTTTGCCCGCGCCTGGGCCGCCCAACAGGATCAGATTCATAACTTCCTCCTTCTTGAGGTCAACGCCGTACCCGGCTCATGCGTTTTTTGGTGAATCCCTCGTAGTGGCGAGTGAGCAGATGCGACTCGATCTGGCTCATGGTGTCCATGGCCACGCCAACCACGATCAACAGGGCCGTACCCCCGAAATAAAAGGGGACATTAAACTTCCGAATCAGCAGGGAGGGCAGCACGCACACTGCCGACACGTAAATGGCGCCCCCCAAAGTAATGCGCGTCAGGATGCGGTCGATATATTCCGACGTCGGCTTTCCCGGCCGCAGGCCCGGAACATAGCCGCCCCACTTTCTCAGGTTATCCGCCACATCCACCGGGTTGAAGGTCACCGCCGTGTAGAAATAGCAGAAAAAAACGATAAGTCCGACATAGATGAGATCGTGCAACCCGCCCCCCGGGGATATGGCGTCCGCCGCCCATTTCACCCACTCATGGTGGATGAAGCTCGCCACCGTGGCCGGAAACATCAACAGCGACGAGGCGAAGATGGGGGGGATGACCCCGGCGGTATTCACCTTCAGGGGCAGAAAGGTGGTCTGGCCACCGTACATTTTGCGCCCCACCACCCGGCGGGCGTACTGTACCTGGATGCGGCGCTGGCCCCGCTCCACAAACACGATGAAGCCCACCACCACCACCATCACCACCATCAGGAGGACCATGAGGACCGGCATGATCTCACCGGACTTTATCAAGCTAAAGGTACTGATCAGGGCCGAAGGCATCCGGGCCACGATCCCGGCAAAGATGATGAGGGAGATGCCGTTGCCGATGCCCCGCTCGGTGATCATTTCCCCTAGCCACATAATGAACGCGGTGCCCGAGGTCAGGGTGAGCACGGTCATCAGGCGGAAGGCCCAGCCGGGGTGCAAAACCACCGCCTGGTTGCCGCCGCCCGCGGTCATGGTCTCCAGGCCCACGGCAATCCCGATCCCCTGGACGGCCGCGATGACCACGGTGCCGTAGCGGGTGTACTGCTTGATCTTCTTCTGGCCCGACTCCCCTTCCTTATAAAGCTTTTCCAGACCCGGAATCACCACCTTGAGGAGTTCGATGATGATGGCGGCGCTGATGTAAGGCATGATCCCCAGGGCAAAGACGCTCAGGCGCTCCAGGGCGCCGCCAGAGAACATGTCGAATAACCCGAAAATGGTGCCCCGTTGGGCCGCGAAAAACTTCATCAGGGCGTCCGCATCGATCCCCGGGGTGGGAATCTGGCAGCCCAGGCGGTATACCACCAGCATCAACAGGGTAAAGATGATGCGGCGCTTTAGCTCCGGAATCTTGGCGATGCTGGAGAACGCGGACACTTAGATGACCTCCACCCGCCCCCCGGCTGCTTCGATCCGGCTCCGGGCCTGGGAACTCACCGCCTGCACCTTGACCACCAGGGGCACGGTCACCTCTCCCTGGCCCAAAAGCTTGATCCGCTTCACCCGGCTCTTCACCAGGCCGGCGCCAATTAAAGCCCCTTGATCCACTACCGCCTCCGCCGGAAATCGGTTGAGGTCCCGCAGATTGACGATGGTCCAGTTCTGCCGGAAGATGTTGGTGAAGCCCCGCTTGGGAATCCGCCGCACCAGGGGCATCTGGCCGCCCTCAAACCCCGGCCTGGTGCCGCCGCCGGCGCGGGAATTCTGCCCTTTGAAGCCTCGGCCCGCGGTTTTGCCCCAACCGGAACCGGGGCCGCGGCCGACACGTTTCTTTTTATGCTTGGATCCCGGGCTGGGCGAAAGTTCAGAAAGGCGCATCTGCTATTCTCCTTCGGGGACCTGCCGCACCTGGAGGAGATGCTCCACCTGGCGCACCATCCCCAAAATCGCAGGGGTTTCCCGGTGCCGCACCGTTTTCTGTAAGCGAGTCAGGCCCAGCGTCTTCAGGGTCAGACGGTGCTTCGGCGGCCGGCCGATGGGACTTTTCTTTAAGGTGATTTCCAAAAACATATCTTATCCTCTGTCTTTGCGCCCTTGCGTCTCTGCGTGAGAAATTCCACGCCAAGACCCCAAGACGCCAAAAAGACGCAAAGTCTTACCCCAGGATCTCCGCCAGAGGCCGGTTGCGCCGAGCCGCCACGTCCTCCGGGGAGGACAGCATCTGCAAGGCCACCATGGTGGCTTTCACCGCGTTGTGCGGGTTGTGGGAGCCCAAACACTTGGTGAGGACGTTTTTGATGCCCGCCACTTCTACCACCGCCCGCACCGGGCCGCCGGCGATGACGCCGGTGCCTTCCGAGGCCGGTTTCAAGAGGACCCGCCCGGCCCCGAACTCACCAATCACCGTATAAGGGATGGTGCTGTTGAGGAGGGGGACCGTGATCATGGACTTTTTGGCCTGCTCCACCGCCTTGCGGATGGCTTCGGGCACTTCATGGGCCTTGCCCAGGCCCGCGCCCACCCGCCCGGCGCCGTCGCCTACCACCACAATGGCGCTGAAGCGAAAGCGACGTCCGCCCTTGACCACCTTGGCGACGCGATTGATGCTCACCACCTTATCGGTTAACTGCTCCGTTGCCTCTGACTCGAACAAGCTTATCTCCTTTTATCGTGAGCCGTGAGCAGCTAACAAACCTCCGTCCACTCTGCTTACTGCTCACTCCCCTTAAAACTCCAGGCCGTTTTCCCGGCAGCTATCCGCCACGGCTTTCACCCGGCCGTGGTAGAGAAATCCGTTACGGTCGAAGACGACTTTTTCAATTCCCTGGGCCTTGGCCTTGGCTGCCAACAGTTTGCCCACGGCCTTGGCCGCGTCGGTTTTCTTCAAACCGCCCAACTGGTCTTTCAACTCCCCGCTCAAGGTGGAGGCCGCCGCTAACGTCTGGCCCTTGCCATCGTCGATGATCTGCGCATAGATATGTTTGCAGCTGCGGAAGACCGAGAGCCGAAACCGCTCCCCGCCCCCGATTTTCTTTTTAATCCGCTGTTTCCGCTTCTGCCGCGCCGCTTCTTTGGGGTTCATGTCACCATTCTCCTTTAACGGCCGCCGGCCTTGCCCACCTTGCGCCGTATCACTTCCCCGGCAAACTTGATCCCCTTGCCCTTATATGGGTCCGGTGGCCTGAGCCTGCGAATCACCGCCACCGTCTGTCCCAGCTCTTCCTTGTTGGCCCCCGTGATTTCGATGCGGTTGGCCTTTTCCACCTTGACCGTGATCCCTTTGGGCAGGGGAAACTCCACGGGATTGGAGTAGCCTATGTTGAACACCAGGATGTCGCCCTTGGCTTCCACCTTGTAACCGGTGCCCACCAATTCCAGGACCTTGGTGAAGCCGTCGGTGGTCCCGGTGACCAGATTGGCCACCAGGGTGCGGGCCAGGCCCCAATAGGACCGGGTCAGCCGGCTGTCATCCTGGGGTTCCACCGTGATCTCCTGGCTCCCGATGTTGATGTTGACCCGGGGAGGCATGACCTGCGTCAGGGTCCCCCGGGGGCCGGTGACCATCAACTTTCCCTCTTCCATCGTTACCTTCACCCCTTTGGGCAAAGGCACCGGTTTCTTTCCGATGCGGCTCATATGCTTACCCTTACCAGATCTCGCACAAGACCTCGCCGCCCACGTTCAGCTTCCGGGCCTGGCGGTCGGTGATGACCCCCTGGGAGGTCGAAATGACCGCCACCCCCAGGCCGCCCCGCACTTGGGGAAGCTCGGCATGGCCGGTGTACACCCGGCGCCCGGGTTTGCTGACCCGTTTCAACCCCTGGATGAGCGGTTGCTGATGGTCGGCATACCGGAGGTAGACGCGCAGGATGCCCTGGCGATTATCTTTTATGACCTTATAATTTTTAATAAACCCTTCTTCCTTGAGGATGCGCGCCAGGTTGATCTTCATACGGGAGGCGGGAATATCAACCTTGTCGAACCGCGCCCCCCCGGCATTGCGAATCCGGGTCAACATATCGGCGATGGGATCGGTCATGCTCATAATGTGCCCTACCAGCTGGATTTAGTGACCCCGGGAATCTCTCCCTTGAGGGCCATGTTGCGGAAACAGATACGGCAAACGCCAAACCGCCGGAGAAACGCCCGGGGACGGCCGCATACGGGACAACGGTTGTATTTCTGCACCGGATATTTGGGTTCGCGCTTTGCCTTGGCTATCAACGATTTCTTGGCCATCCTTATCTCCTGAAGGGCAAACCCAGTAGTTTCAACAAGAATTTCCCTTCTTCATCGGTGGGGGCGCTGGTGACTATCGTGATGTTCATTCCCCTGACTTTGTCGATCTGATCGTACTCAATCTCCGGGAAGATGATCTGCTCTTTGATGCCCAGGGTGTAGTTGCCCCGGCCGTCGAAGGCCTTCTCGCTCACCCCCCGGAAGTCCCGCACCCGGGGCAGCACCACGTTCATCAGCTTGTCGAGGAAGTAGTACATGCGGTCCCGGCGCAGGGTGACCATGCAGCCGATGGGCATGCCTTCCCGCAGCTTGAAAGCGGCGATGGACTTCTTGGCCCGGGTCACCACCGGCTTCTGGCCGGTGACGGTGCTCAGCTCCGCCGTGGCCGACTCCAGGAGCTTGATGTTCTGGATGGCCTCCCCCAGCCCGATGTTGACCACGACCTTCTTCAGTCTGGGCACCTGCATGGGGCTCTTGTAACGGAACTCCTGCATCATCCGGGGGACACACTCGGTCCGATAATATTCCATAAGGCGCGGTTTCCCGGTGAAAATCGCGGGGGCCGCCTTTTTCTCGGCCACCTTCTCCGCCGGCGCCGCGGCGCCCTTGGCCGCTTTTTTCTCCGCGCCCTTGGCCGCCGCCTTGGCCTTGTCTTTT
>Ga0351914_1161_pt1 | contig 17654 bp, 10 predicted proteins | sample TotcelHT113001M5_FD_205824 | JGI IMG/M metagenome (GOLD analysis project Ga0351914, IMG submission 205824) | Enriched cells from coal bed in the Powder River Basin, Montana, United States - Total cells T11 rep1 HSBNCT.T11.300.1.M5 ... | reverse complement strand
CAGGTCGCGTTGCCAGCCGGCGTTGCCCGGATCGGCCGCCGCCAGCCGCGCGCGAATTTCCAGACTCGCCCGGTAGGCGGCCAACGCGGCGGTCAGATCCCCCTGCGCGCTGAGCACGTCGCCGATTCGATCATGGCTGATCGAGAGGTCGCGTTGCCAGCCGGCGTTGCCCGGAGCCTGGCGGCACAGCTTCTGTAAGGTTTCATTCGTCCGCCGGACGACCACCAACCGCGTACCCAGCGGCGCATCGTTCTCCAGGGCATCCCAGAGTTCGAACTGATAGCGGTGGCACAACGCCGCCTGCTCTTCCGCCGCCAACGCCGGCTCGTCCAGCAGGGACAGCATCCAGCCGAGCCGCGGATTCCCCGCCTCGGCCAAGCCCGCCAGGATGTGCTCGGCTGCGATGCGCGTTGCGCCCGACAACTCGTCGCCGCCTCGCGCCAAACTCGCATAGTAGCGCGCCGTACGCGGCCGGTCCTGCGTGCCGATCTGGTGGAACATCAGCTCGCTCTGGCGGATCGCATCTTCGGCGGGAAGTCGTTCCAAGTGATCGGCCACCGCGATATGCACGCCGGCCGGCGAGAGGCCCCCATCGAAATACTGCCGGTCGATCGCCGCCCGCATTTGGGCGTGAAAAAAATCCCACTGCGCGTGCAAGCCGCGTTGCACCAGGTGCGCGCGAAACGCGCGCCGCAAGGTGGCGAACCGCAGTTCGTCCCAAGCTGCGCCCGTCATGGCGGGCAGCAGTTGCCGCAGATCCGATTCCCGCAACCCCTGCCGCGTCACCGCCACCAGTCCGGCAAAGGCCATGGCCCAATTCCAGCCGGCGATCTGCTCCGCACGCTCCAGCAGATACCCGTACAATTCTTCGATGCCGGCGGGCAACGCCACGGCCACATCTACCATCATCTGCCGCAGCCGCTCGTCGCCCGTCCCCTGGTACTGCTTTTCGGCCCGCGCGAAATCGTCCGCGTCCAGCAGGTTCAATTCCTCCAGGGCCAACTCCAGCCACAAGGGAATGCCGGCCGACAGCCGGCCCTCGGACAGCCGTTTGGTCAACAGCACCCGCCGCACCTCGGCGTTCAACTCGCGGTGGTACCGCTGGCATACGGCCACCGCGATGTGCTCGGCTTCGTCGGCGTTCAGCAACGGCAGCGCTCGCGGTTGCACACCCTGACGGCGCGCCAAGGCCTGCGACTGCGTGCCCGGAATCGCCGTGGCAATCAGCCGCACGTTGTCCGGCCACAACGCGGGAAGCCAGGTGAGGTGTTGGCCACGCGGCGTAGGCTCGAACTGGTTCAAGGCGTCGATCAGGACCACGACCCGGCGCCGCTGGGCGGCTCGCACGAGCAGCTCGCGAAATGCCTCTTCCACTTCTTGGATCGTGGCCGTCTCCGGCAGCGGATCGTCGATCCGCAGGGCCCGGGCGAGTTCGCCAATCCACCGCCGCAGCATCGCGTCGACTTGATTCGCCCGCGGACTGATCCCAGCCGCGTGGGCCAGCAACAGCACGTCGTCTTGGCCGTCTAGTTGCCGGTACAAGTGGGCAAACAAGGCGCTCTTGCCGGAGCCGGATTCGCCAGTCACGCAAACGGCCCAGAGCCGCGGAGTCGGGAGACCCGCGCCGAGCGCTGTCTCGCCCGCGCCGAGCGTTGGCAAAGCTGTTCCGAGCGTGTCCCCGGTGGCCAGTGCGAGCAGGTCCTGAGTGATTTCGACGCGGCCGATGAAGCCGCGGCCCCGATTCTCGACGAATTCCTCCAGCGCCCATCGTTCCAGGTCCTGCCAACTCGGCAGCGGCTGCCGAGCGAACTCGCGGGTCTCCTCGTCCAGGTCCCGCCACAGGTCTTCCAACACCTGCTGGCCCCACTGCTCTAAGCCCGTGACGCGTTGGCTGCGGGCATCCCATTGCGCCTGGTAGTGACGGACGCGGCCCGCCAAGCTCGGATCGCGCTCAATGCGCTCTTTCAGAGTTCGTAAGCGGGCCGCCGCGGCTTTGGCTCCGGGCGCCGAGTTGTGTGCGTCGCTGTACAGGGCCGCCGTCTCCGGCTTCATCTGGTCGTAGGGCAGCGGATCGCGCAGGTAGAACAGACTCCGCCGCTTCTGATCCGCGCTGTCCAGCACGCCGAATTCGATTTCCAGCGCCGTGACGCTTTTGCCCAGCACGTCGGTTCGAAAGCCCTGCTCGTCGACGGCCGCCTGCATCCGTTCCTCCGGCGGTACCCAGCCGTAGCGGTCACCCAGCAAAGCGATCAGGAACGGGCGGCTACGCTTGATTTCGTCCAGACAGACCTTCAGCACCAGCAGTTCCTTGGCATGTTGCTCGGCGACCGTGACCGTCTCGACACCCCAGCGCAGGTCGATCGGTTCCAGATGGTGCCGCCGCTGGCGCAGCCGCTCCTGCAGTTCGGGAATCACGTGGTCTCGCAGCCAGTCCCGTTCCGCCTGCATATCGGCGAACGTGCTCGTAATAAACGCCGGCCGGGATCGCCAAACGGGTGTAGCCATGATGCATTCCTCGCTGAGAATTCTCGGTTGCGGTCACATCGTGTCTGCCAGGAGGGCAGAATCGCATAGGAGCCGATCATACTCGCTTCGCTTGTGATTTTGTCGTCTCTCATTTTGTAAACGATCGAATTCGGCGACGTCAGAATCGCTGAGAGAAACCGGCGACCGACGGACAGCCTCGCCTACGTGAACGGGCGTTGATTCTGGCAGCTTTGCTGCTCGAAAAGCGTCGCGATCGTGGAATCCGTCGAAGCCAGCCGTCGCCATCTCGCCGAGGTTTGGCTCGACGGACGGAAAGACCGTTCGCCAATCGTCGTCGCGGGATGCGAATCCGAGTTCGGCGAAGAACAAATCGTGCGCGGTCTCGATGGCATGCGAAAACAGCCAGCCTGGATACCAGGCAGCCGCCTCGCCTTCCGCAGCCGCGCCCGCAGCCTGGGCGTTCAAGTGGTTGATTACCACGAGGACGTCGATCGGCGTTAGCCGGTCATCGCCGTTCGGGTCCAGAAAATAGTAGGCGACGTCGGGCGGAGCCGGCGGGACGGTCAGCGCTCGTGATTGCTTGGCGTTGATGTCGTTGATCAGCACCAGCACATCCAGCGGCCCAACATGGCCATCGTCGTTTACGTCCAGCGGCACCAGTGGATTCTGCCACGGGAGCAGGCGCAGATCGGCCGCCGGTGCCCCGCGGGCGCTAATCGTGCCGTTGACCAGCAGATCGTCGTCGCCGCGCCCGCCGTCGACTAGACGCAGACGAATCCGATCGGCTAGGATCTCGGCACCCACGCTGCCCTTGCCGAGATAGCGATACCAGTGCGGCAGTCCATCGGGCTTGGTCTGCCCGAAGCGGTAGAACGTGTTGACCCCCGCCGTCTGGTCCAAGAACACTTCGACAGTCACCGACGCCCCGGCGCCCGTCACGACGAAATCCACGAAGCCGGCACGGAAATCGATGCCCTCGGGCGCATCACCGGACGATGGATTCCCGACAGCCCGGACGTCCGTGAAAACGGCCGGAGCCGCCATGGCCAGCGTCAGGTAGCGTCCGTCGACCGCGTTCGGCAGCGAGGCCACGTGGCTCTGCAGCCGGTCGGGGATCTGATCGCCGTTGCCGTCGCCTTGGTTCGGGGCGCCGTCCTCGACTGCATCGCTGATGCCGTCGCCGTCGCTGTCCGGCGGAACCGCCTGGCCGCTCACGTAGACCGTGTGCAGTTGCGGAATGGCAGCCTTGAACTCGCCGTCCGCTGTGTACAAGCCCCAAGATGGGCCTTGATTGTAGCAGCCGGGTTCGAATTTCCAAGGCTGATCGAACGACTCGCCCCATACGAAAACCGTCTCGGTCTGGGCCAACTGGCCGAAGTACTCGGCCTGGTTGGCTTGCGTGGCCGCGGCATCGTCGGCCGTGGGCCACCAGGTCTCCTTGAGCGCGACCACGCGGTCAGGGTCCCGCGCCACGGCGGCCGCGCGGATCGCCAAGAACTCGTTGGCCGTGTGGGCCACCGCGTTCGCGACGTTGCGGATCGCTGGCTGGGAGCAGAAGGGCTGGATATTGGGGAATACCCAGTCGCCCACGTCCAGCAGCGTGGGATCGGCCAGGTACTGTCCGCCGGTTTCCGTGGTCGCGACCGGCTTGCCGGTCAGCAGCTTGATCGCGACGATTTCGCGTTCCAAGGCCGCCCGCGTGTAGCGGCCTCCGAAGAGCCCCTCGTTGCCGACCACGTAAGCGTCCACGAACGGATCGACTTCGGCTACCGCAGCCTTCTCGCGAGCCAGCTGCGCGGCATCGTACCAGTAGATGCCGCCGATCACTTTCGTGAGCCCGATTTCTTTGGCCAGCCGCGGGACGTGCCGCAAGGTGCCGTCCAGCGTGTAGGTGACGATGCCGCGCCAGCCGTCGTCGTACAGTTGCTGCAAGTCGGCCCGCATTTGGGCTTCCGTGGGGAACTGGCCGAGGTTGGGGTTGTAGTTCCGAGGCGTGAAGGCGATCCAGTTGCGGCTGGTCATCAGTGCTTCCGGCAAGGAGCCAAACGGAGCCGCGGGCGGCAACACTTTGTCCAACGCCGCGCGGACTTCCGGCAGCGCGGTCAGGAACTCGTTGCTGCCGTGTCGATACTCCATCAGGGCCAGCGTCACGAGCGACTGGTTCCAGAAATCGGTGCGGGCGGCGAGCGCCGTGGGCATGGCCGCTCCCGTGGCGATGTGGACCGAGTCGCTCAGCCCCAGCGGGCCGTGAAAGTCGCGCTGCAAGATGTCCCGCAGTGCGTCCAGAGCGAAATCGGGCGTCGCCAAGAATGCAAAGCCCACGGACCACGGCATGAACACGTCGGGCTCGCCGTAGTCAGCGTACAGGCTGTACTGCTCGTACTTCGCGCCGCTGCCGTTGTCCCCGGCATCCAGCTGCACGAACGTCGGGCGGCCCAACTCCTCCAGCTTGCGTTGGACTTCACGCTGGAACTTGACCGCGTTCCAATACGGATTGCCCGCGAGGTCCGCATTCGGGTACGTGTCGGCCCCGCGGTCGCGCACGTCGGCCAGCAGCGAGAACAGCCATTGCGAGAACGGCGGCCGAAACTCGGGCGACGCATGGACCAGGTGCGATTCGGCCGGATCGACCAGGAAGTCCAGCGCGCGCAGCTCGGCCGAATTCCAGTGCGTCGTGATATCCACGCCTTGGTTGGGCGCCAAATGCGCCGCCAGCGAAATGACGTAAACCTCGGTGGAGTAGCCGTCGTAGGTACCCGTCGTGAATGCGGCATCCGCGTAGCGGTACGCCATGGTCCACCCGGCAGGCGAACTGAAGGCGGCGAAGTCGAACCGGTCGAGCAGACTCTCGATCTTGGTCTGCAGCGTGGCCTGCGTGCTCGGCGATGCCCAGTAGGCATACAGCGGCAGGAATAGGAGTGCGGCATCGACGCTGGATTCTTCTCGCAGATTTGTCGGAGCCAGCGTCACGCGGTCGACATAGCGTGGCGGCACGAACCCGCCGTTGCCCGTGGCCTCGATATTGTTCCAGACCGTATTCAGGGTATCGACCACGGTGCCGACGTACTCGTCAGCGTCCATTGCGGCGAGTTCGCCCTGTTGGACGGCGGTCGGCAACATGGCGATCAGTGCCGCGGTACTGTTCAGCGCCATCACGTCGGCCTGGGCGGAATTGTTCGGAATGAGTCCCGTGTTTACGTCACGCGAGCCCCACAGCCCGCGGAATCCCCGCCACATCACTCGGTCGACCAGCGCATTGCCGTCGGCGGTGGCCGGGTTCAGCGGACCACCTTTTTCGATCAACACCATGTCGTCGATGAAGAACGAGCCGTCGATCGCCTGCGTCCCCGTCTCGATCACCAGCGCGAACAGCTTGGTGCGGGCCAGGTCCGGACTGCCGATCACCTGCCAGCCGTGCGCGGCGTCCAGAACCAAAGGCATAGAAATCGGCGTCCAGGCGGCCGTGGTGGAAACAGCGGACGTAAACCGGGCCCGATGGTCGAGGCCGTCCCGGTAGTCCTTGATTTCAAACACCAGATTGAAGGGCTTCCCGGTCTCGTTCCGCACCCAGAACTCGACGCCTTCGAACCCGGTCAGGTCTCGCGTATCCATATAAGCCGAGGACGGGCCGAAGCCCGTGAGCGCGAGGGCGAAGAAATCGAAACTGTGCGCCGGCAGGGTCCCGTTGGTCGTAACCCGAAAGGCTCCTCGTCCCGCCTGCACAACGCCGGTCTCGTGGCTCACCGTCGCGCCGCCCGCCCGGATGACAGCCGGTCCTCCCATCCGATTGATCAGCAGCCCGGCCGGATCAGTCGTTTCGCCGTCCCAGAACGGCACGCGGGAAACGTCGCTCGCCGCCAGCAACAGGCGTGCGTCGAGGTGTTCGAAGAACAATGATCGGCGAACTCTTGCGCGCTTTTGCGAACGTTGTCGGTGGTTCATGGCCCATGCTCCTCACTTCGTGCAACTTCCTACGCTCGTCACCGAGCCGAACGCGATTACGGCCCACGTTTGCCCCAGTCGGGCCGTTGCTGTCATTAGAGCATCCAGTGCTCAGCGAAGCGATGCCGCCAAGCCCGCGTATCTTGTAATGCAATAGGAGTATGCGGCTTCGCTATGGAACAGCTTCGCGCCTGGCGTCTGTGTGATGATGCGGACTTGATCCGCGTCGGCGTGGCGTTGCAGGAGGCGTTGGTGAATGCGATCGAACACGGCTGCCTGGAGGTACACACCGCGATGACGCAGGACGACTTCGGCTCCCGTCAGCGAGGGCTGCAGCAACGGCGCCGCCAGCCGCCCTACAGCGACCGCCAGGTGTACGTCCGCGCGCACCTGACCGCCGAGGCAGCCACGATCACGATTCGCGACGACGGGCCGGGATTCGACCCGACGATCCCGCCAGACCGCACCGACCCCGACAACCTGTTGCGGATGCCCGGTCGGGGTTGGGCGTTGATCCGGACGTTCCTCGACGACGTGCAGTTCAATGACGTGGGCAATGAGATCACGTTGGTTAAGAGGAAGAAGCTCTGACGTTCCGTGTCCGTACCGACGCGCGACAGTCGTGCCTCTAGTCTGGGCTGACAAAACGCGACTATCGGCCGAAAGGCGAATTCATCCCGGTTTTGTTTCCCGGACAGGAAGATTGATGACAGAAAATAAGACGTTCTTTGGTTCCCCAGGCAGATTTTTCTGTCATCAATTTTTCTGTCATTCTCCGTTCGCAAGCGGTGTTCTTGTTTCCGACCCCGCCAGGTGGACAGTGGAAGGGGTGGGTTGTCATCGCGCCCGATTTCGACGTGCTTTCGGACGACCTCCAGGAAGCGTTTGGGATGAAGGACTCATGAAGCTGCTACTCGATACGCACGCGGTTCTGTGGTCGCTGGACGATCCGCTGCTGCAATCGCTAACGGCACGCGAGGCCATCGCCGAGCCTAGTAACGAGGTCCTCGTGAGTGCTGCCGTCTGTTGGGAGATCGCGATCAAGCGGAGCCTCGGCAAGTTGACGGCGCCCACCGATCTGCGTGGAGCGCCACAGAGTTGCGGCTTCACGGAACTGGACATCACGGCCGCGCATGCCCTCGCGACGAAATCGCTGCCGATGCACCATCGCGATCCGTTTGATCGCATGCTGGTGGCGCAAGCCCACCTCGAAGGCACCATGTTGGTGTCGCGCGATCCCTGGGTGGCCGCCTACGGCGTACCGACCATCACGGCTTGTTGCTGGTGGCTGATCGGCGATCTGTCCGGGCCTCGCAAACGAGGTGCGTCCCCTTTTCCCTCCTGTGGCTCCGCGCCTCCAGATCGCGCTTCAGGTTTTCCGCCAGCGCCGCGTGCTCGTCGTGGCCGTAGCTGAGGAAGACACGGAGGGACTTCACTTCAGGCTCCGGTGCATCGAATTCATGATCGCACTTGCCGCAGAGGTACTTCTGCCGCGATTGTCGGAAGATCACGTTCGTGGAAGAACATTTTGGGCAAGTGGTGGTTTTTGCCATGACTTGATTCCCTGATTCGAAGTGTGGTCTACGGTGGCCTCAGATGAATGATGCCTTACTCTCAAGCTCGGCCGTCACCGTCAGCCACGCGTCGTCCTCGGACTTTCTGCCTTCCCACCGGCAATTTGGACACCGCTCCTCGTTGCGCGTAGCTCCACTCCATTTGGTAGAGCCACACCGGCAACAAACCAAATGGGAGGAGGGATGATCGTGCTCGTCCACGGCATACCATCGTCCAGGTGGATTCAGCCATCCAAAAGGTTGTCCATCAGCTCTGCCGGTGTTTGCCCAAAGGCATACATCAAGGGGCCAACACCGATAATCGGAGCCAAGGATTGCGAGATATTTTGCATCGTGGAGAATAATAAAGACTTGTCGATAATCGTCGATCTCGTGGAGATGACAAGGAACATTTTTGACGGAGTATTGCGACATAGTGCTGATGCCACGCTCATACTCGCTCCATCCAAATACCGCGAGCATCCGATGCCCTTCTGGTACACTCACGAAATACGGGCCCGCCTTGGCTTCATCGGCGAGCCAGTCAGCCAGCGATTTGTGATACGGCTTGATTACTTCCGCGCCGTTCTCCTCTGTGGCCGGAAAGAACGAGCCGAGAGGGCGGATGAAGTCGCGGAGTTCTTCGTCCTGCCAGTTGAAAAGCCGTTGGAGAATCTCCACGGGCAGCGGTTCGCGTGCCGCGAGAATAGCCCGAAACGCTGGGCGGACATCCTTGCGGAACTCCTCCAAGTCGGGGAACTGGCGCGAAAAGAATTGCCAGAACACGCCGCCCAAACCCTGGGGGAACTGGTCTAGCCGATCCATTGACAGATAGCCATGTTGCAGATCGTGGCAGACGCGCTCGACGTACAAGAACACACCTTCGCTCTTCTCCAGAATCTGCGCCGCGACCCGTTCGCCGTCTGGGCGGTCGTGGAGCAGCGGCGCGAGTTCACGGCGCAGATAGTCGCGGATGTCGGCGCGGTTTGCTTCCGTTTCCGTGTCGAGGATGAATGGGTCTAACCCTTGCAGAGGCGAGGTGACGGCCTTTTCGGGCCGGCTGGTGATGACCAGGCGCAACCACGGCGGCGTCTTGGGGAACTCCGCCGCGATGAAATCGGCCAGTACGTTGCGCTCGTTGCCGGTGGCTTCGTCCAACGCATCAATGAGAATGACGATGGGGCGATTTGGTCGGGTGAGCTTGGCCAGCGGTTGCACCAGCAGGTTGTCGAACATGGTGGCACCATCATCTTTGGCGAGCCGCTCCACGTCCATATTCGCCAACCGGGCTTCATACTCGGGCAACTGCGTCGAGAGTTGGTAGACCATCGAGGTGACCACGCTGCGGGGATCGCTCTTCTGGGCATGGCCGAATTTGCAGAGGTGCAGCGCCGCCACTTCCAGATAGCGGCTGGAAAGTACCGCGGAAAGCGCGGTCTTGCCCATGCCCGGTCCTCCGCTGATCCAGAACACGCGCTGCGAGAGTGGATCCTGTGCCAGCCATCGCTGGACGGCGTCGAACACCCACTGGCGTCCGGTGAACTTCGGCAAGTGGCTGAGGATATCCGCGTCGAACTCCAGGGGCTGGAGGGCCTTGATGAGTCGCTGTTGGCTGCCCTCAAAGTCCAGTTGGTTCTCCTCGATGGCCTTGAGCAACCGCTCGAAACGCGGCTTGTAGAACGCCGCCTTCGCTTGGATCGGGATACATTCTCGCATATCGAGCCACTGGATGCGGCAAATGGAAAGCGGCGGTTCGCTCTCGACAACCATCAGCGGAATGATGCGCAGTCCCCGAGCCAGTGCTCGCGCGACCTCGTTCAGGCAGTAGCCGTCCGGCCGCCGAACCGCGTGCGGCGTGAGCAGGAGCACGACCGCACTATTCACCTTGTCCGCAGCCAGGTGTTCGAGTCCCTGCTCAATAAAGGCTTCCCAGTCGTGACCGGGCGCAAGCCGCTCCTCGTCGAACCAGACCTGGTGACCACGGCCCCTCAGGTCGTCACGCAGACGCAGAGCGAGCGAGACGTGTTCGTCATGGCCATAGCTCAGAAAGAGACGCTTGGTGACGAAAGGCTTATCCGGCACGAACTCGTGCCGACAGTCTTCGCAGTCGTACCGCGAGTGCTTCTTGCTGAAGCGAGTATTCTCGGAACCGCAGTTGGGGCACAGGATGTTTTCAGTCATTGTCTGGTTTCCGAAACATGATGGCCGTTTGTGCCGGCCTTCTTCCTATCCATCACTTGCCAGCCGTTGATTGTCCCTTCATTTCGAACTCCGCTTTGGCGTTGAGCCAGACCTCATGGTCCGATTTTCGTCCTTCCCAACCGCATTCTGGACAACAACTGTCAGTAGGGATGCGGCCAGCAGGGCCGGATCTCCCACATTGGTCGCACCGCCAATCGACGCCACCAGAAAACCATTCGACAATCGTGTACCATTCTCCCGGAGGTTGAAGAACGGCGAGCGCTGTTTCGTGAGCCCCTCTGGGTTTGGTTGCGCTATTCCCATACGACCATTTGCGGATATGGTCGGGCAAATGTGCGAGATGTTCTATTCCAAATCGGGATGCAATGAGCGAAACGAGAACGTCGTCATGCAAGAATTCATACAGCTTCCTAAATTCGGCAGCCGCATGTAAGTGCCAAGCTGCATACCGCAGATTGTAGCCCACCATTGCATGGACTCCGTTCGTGTAGTCCTTCCATCCAAGGGTTGCCAGCATCCGATGTCCTTGGTCAACGCTGACGAAATACGCCCCTGCTTTGACTTCGTCGGTCAACCAGTCCGAAAGCGATTTGTGGTAGGGCTTGATGACTTCCTCGCCAGACTCACTCGTGACCGGAAACAGCGAGCCAAGTGGCCGAATGAAGTCGCGGAGTTCTTCGTCCTGCCAGTTGAACAGGCGTTGGAGAATCTCCACGGGCAACGGCTCGCGGGCGGCAAGGATGGCCCGAAGCGCGGGGCGGAGCTCCTTTCGGAACTTCTCCAGATCGGGGAATTGTCGCTGGAAGTATTGGAAGAAGATTCCGCCGAGGCCTTGCGGGAATTGCGTCGGATCGTCCAAGGACAAATGCCTCCGGCGAACGTCGTCACAGAATCGCTCGACGTACAGGAACACGCCTTCGCTCTTCTCCAGGATCTGCTCCACGAGCCGGTCGGCGTCAGAACGACCGTCCAGATGCGAGGCCAGTTCGCGGCGCACGTAGTGGCGGACGTCGGCACGGTTGGACTCGGTGGTGGTGTCGAGCGGAAACGGTTTCAGCCCCTGCAACGGACCGGTGACGTCAAACTCGGGCCGGCTGGTGACGACGAGTCCAATCCAATCAGGCAGACGCGGGGTATTTCGAGCGAGCATTTCGACAAGTTCGTTGCGGCCGTCTCCGCTCGCCTCGTCCAAGGCGTCAACCACGATCAGATACCGCTCGCGGCAGCCATCAATGACGTGCCGCAGCGGGTCGGCGAGCAAATAGTCGAACAGTTCGGAATGATTCTTGCCATCCAGCTCCTTGAGTTCTGGCAGCGTCAGCAGCAGCTTACGGTAGTCAGGCAGTCGAGTGGCAATCTGGAAGGCCAGCGTGCGGACAATGCGGTGGGCGCTACGGTGGTCCGGCCTGTCGTACTCGCAGAACTGGATGGCGAGCACCTTGTCCTTGCCGTAGTGGGCGAGGTGGGCGGCAAAGGCGCTCTTACCGACGCCGGGCGCGCCCATGATCCAGAACAGCCGCGAGCCGCGGTCGGCGGAAGTACGCCACGCTTCGATCGCCTCGACCAGCCACGACCGACCGACTAGTGGCTTCCGCAATAGGTCCCGGATACGCGAGTCCGATGAGACGGGCTTGAGATGCTGAGCCAGTTGCTCGATTTCGCCGGAAAACCGCCGGCTCTCGTCGCTTTCCACAACGGCGACGATATCGGCAAGCTTCTCCTGATACCACTTCTCCCATGCGGCCTCGGCAGCGGCCCGATCCTCGGGTGGGAGCCCCACGCTACGGTCGCGCCGCTCATTCCAGTCGCGCATGTCGAGCCATTGGATGTGGCTGATGCTGGCCGGCGGCTTCACTTCCTGCTCGCTCTCAACGAGGATGGTCTGGATGTTCCCGCCCTTCACACCGACGGCGATGGCAATCTCGTCCAGACAGACGCCCGGGTCACGGGTGGAATGCTTCGAGAGGAACGACAGCACCCGGCTACTATCCACGATTCCCTCGGTAATCGACCGCCGCCAATCGTCCCCGCCCTTGATCTCGCTCTGGTCGAACCAGACATCGTGGCCACGTCTTTCCAGGTCGGCTTTGATGCAATGGACAAGCTCTTCGCTCCTGTCGTGCCCGTAGCTAAGGAAGATGCGCAGCGGCGACACGCGCGGCGCTGCGTGAAACGTCTTCTCGCACTGCTTGCAGAGGTACTTTTCCAGTTCCTTCACGAACAGCACGTCCGGTGACGCACACGTCGGACATTTGACCTGTTGAGCCATTTCACCCTCGTGCAACGTAGGAGCTACGTCTTGGATTGATCCCTGCATAACGACAACAGCTTATCCAAAGATGGCCAGGAACCTGTCTGCATCGAAGTTGGGATCGGTGCAGGGTCTCACGCGGAGGATCCGCTTCACCTGTTTCAGCATCGTGCTGCGGTGGTGCGGCTGGCAGTCGGGCCGGGAAACCGCTTGCTCGTAGAACAGCGTGGCTTCGTCACAGTGGCCCAGGAGCAGGTGCGCTTCGGCTTTTGTGGCCAGGACCCAGGTCAGTTCGTTATCGGGCACCGACTCGCACTGATCGAGTTTGGCCAGAATCTCCTGGGCCAGGTCTGCGGACATAGTCGCTTGGCCGGCGAGCAGACGAACGGTCGCCAGATTGATGCCGGGATAGTAGTCTTGGTCCGTGTGCTGCTCGTAGGCACGTTGGTAAGCATCGATCGACCTCTGGTAATCGTCGACCGCCGCCTTGGCGTCACCTTGGTCGAACGAGTAATCGCCGCAGTCCTTCCACAATCGGCCATGACGGCACAGGGTTTCGAAATGCCTCCTGCGTGGATACCGGGTATCGAGTTCCAGCAGCACGCGTTTCGCCGCCAGCAGGTGTTGCCTGTCGCGAGTCAGGTCCAATAGCTCCAAATGCGTCAGGGCAAGCTCCTGCCAGATCTCCAGCACGTAGGGAAAACGACCGCGCAGGGCCGTCAGGAGTTCGATGCCGGCCGTGATGAATGGTACCTGGCGCGAGCGGGAAAACTCCTTCGCAAAGGCGAACGGTACGTGGTGGCTTTCGGCTGAGGCCATGTCGGGACGTTCGTCCGGTTTGTCGGCTTGGATGGCCAGCTTCGCGCCGGCAGCCGATCGTTCGAGCACATGGTCGCTGGCGTTCTTGGCCCACGCGTGCTGCTCGCTGGCGACGGCGGCGGAAATGAACGCGCTGAGGAATTGCCGCCGGCCGTAGGTTTCCGCGAATTTCCCCGCGTACAGCCCGTAGGCCGCCAGGAGAAAGAAATACTCGTGCAGCCAACTGTGCGCCCGGGGCCGATCCGCAGCCAGGCATTCCTTGGCGTGGCTGCGAAATGCCAAGAGCAGTGCCAGCAGGCGTTCTTCGGGATTGTCTCGCTCGGTCGCCATCCCCCACGTGGAACTCTTGCTACGCTTCAGCGTTTCCGCGGCCAACCGCTGTTCGAAGGCGTAGACGCGCTGAATGAAAACGGCCTCCTCGCCGGGAAAAAGCTTCTCGTAAGCCCGCACCTTCAACTCGGTTTCCAGCTTGGCGAAGTCCCAACCCAGCAGCAAATCTGTACCCATGTCCTCGTAGTCGAACACGGCGGCGAACCGCGCCTTCTCCCGGTGGATTCCCACCAACACGTTTCGGCCGTGCAGGTCACCGTGTGCGCAGCCCCGCATCACTTCCGGAAGATGGCGACACCGCGTCAATAGCGCCGGCAAGTAGTCCAGCGGATCGAGCAAATCCGGAACGCCTCCCGGAAGGTCCCTCAGCACCGCGCTGCGACAGTCGTCCTGCTGGCTGTGTGGCTGTTTCCAGGCGGCGATACCGTCTTTCAGTCGGTCGAGCAGCTCTGGCCCCAGCTTGTCGGAGTCGTTCTCCGGACGAGCCCGTTTGTACAGATGATCGCGCATTTCAACGAAAATCTCGCCCAAGACGTGCTCGACCGATCCGCAGTCCGGATCGTTCCATCGGCAGCAGGTCAGCGCCGCATCTTCGAGGTTGATCAGCCGGGCGGCCCGCAGCTTCTGCTTGGCATCTCCGTAGACGATCGTGCGCGGCTGTCCATCGGGTCCGAGCACACCCTGTCGCAACGGCATCAGCACGACGCCGCGGCTGTTCGACAGCCGTGCGCAGTTCTGCCAGCCAGCCAACTCGGCGGCCAATTTCTTGCCGTCAGCGAATTTGACGATCGCGGCATGGGACTCGCCCGCCTGGTCGACATATTCTACGCGCAGCACCTGTTTCTTCATTCCCCGGGAGTAGCCATTGATCCGCTCGACGACGATGATGGCCTGCGCGTTCGCGTCCTGGAAGGTTTCGCGAAGCGTCTCGGACAGTTGTTCCAGCAACGCCTTCAGGCCTCCGGGGCAGTTGTTGGATTGTGCCAATGCATTCTGCAACTGATCCTGTGCCGGGATGAGCCAGACGACGGACATGTGACGTTCCTCATCAAAACGAAGGAAAGCGACCAAAACGGCGTCTATCCGGTGAAACGGGCGTGGGTGGCTTCGATTTGGACGACCAGAGCGGTGCCCCACCCCTGGGCGCCATCGGCGTAGCGTAGCTGATGAACAGGTCGAATTCGGCATTGGTGGTACTCATCGTACGGCTCCTCGCGCTGGCCCGCGTCGGTTCGCTCGCGACGACCCGGTTTCAGCCAGGTCGTGTCCGCCGTCAAGTCGAGCCTTGTTTCTCGATTCGGTATCCCAGCGCGATGATCGCCTTGAGCGTTTCCATCGCGGCGTTGCGGTCGTATTGCTTTTCGCCGGCGGGCAGTTCGGCGTATGGTACGAGACAGGGATGCTTCTTGTGCGCGTCGTCCCGCCGTGGCCCATAGGTCCAGCCGTCCGCGAACCGCTGGCCGGCCCAGATGTCGTGGGCGTTGTCGGCCAACTTCTCGGTCAGATTCAAAATTTCCGGTGAGAGTTGCACGCCCGATGTATCGATCGGCTTGGGCTGATAGCTCCTGAGGTCCGGCAAGCACATTTCGCCCGCTTCAGCCACGGCGGGCAGTAAGTCGGCCACGTCCGACGACAGACCGGGGTGACGGTGCAGCTCGTCGAGCGTAAACCAGCCCCAGTATCCGCGCTCGCCGAATTGCTGGCCGGCGTTCTTCTTTGCCGCTTGCAAGTCATCGAGTGCCTTTGCCAACGCATTGCCAGGCTCGGCCGGGTTTGCTTCCTCGAGCATGACGCAGCACAGATAGAACCGGTACCGCCGCTCGCGGGCGCCGAACCGAGTGCTGGGATGGATGTTCGCCACCTCGCGGCAAAACTTGGCGGCGAGCGGGCCGCCGTAGGACGTATCGAATCGCACCGCCTGGACGGCCATGTCTTCCAAGGGGCTGTGGGTCTTGCGGCGAATGGCCGGGAAAAAGTAGCCGTAGCTGCGATTATGAACCAGCAGGAACTCGACGCCTGATGGTCCGCGGCGGCAAATCACGGCGACGACTACTTCCTGCGCCTCGACGAGCGACGTCGCGATGACGCGCGTGGACCAAGTCACGTTGGTGGCCGCCTGCAGGTTCTCGTAGCGGAAAAAACGCAGCTCGGGATCGAGAGTTGCCGGATCGAGGGGCCGTGCGGGGCGGATTTCGATGACGTGGTAGTCGTAGTACGTGTCTTGCTTCGCGCCTTCAGAAAAGCCGAATGCGCCCGAACATTCGATCGGACTGGCCGTGGCGTTTGGCAAGCTCAGGGGGAAATCGGGATCGCTCAGTGCCGTCAGGGCCGCCTGGGCCGGGTCGTCGCCGGGTTCCAGGTGTCGCATCGGAAACGCGTATCCGCCCCAGCGTTTGTTGTTCCAGAGCAAGAATCCGTGTTCCTTGTCATAAATCACCGCCACCGCGACCGTCTTGTGACGCAGTTCTTCCGACATGGATTGCCTTTCCAATTCTTGTGCCTCCCATCGATCGTCCCAAACATTTTCCGAACGCGAATCATGCAGATCGCGGCGATTCCGCTCGGCACGAACTGACTGAACACAGGTTCGCCTTTTCCAACAGCAGACCCATCGTTTCGCTGATGGGTGAGCCGTCGTGGCAGCGTTTCTCGTGAATCTCCTGCTCGGTCAGCCAGCGGTTGTGCGAATCGGCTTCGATGCGCTGCCGGGCCGCCTCGCCGACTAACCGGACCTCGAACAGTTCCATCACGTAGTGGGTTTCTTGCCGAGCGTCTTCGGACCACGCCGTATAGTCTAAGTGGGCCAGGGGCCGGTCTGCAACAAGGAAGCCCTGGCCTTCGATAATTTCCAGCTCTTCGCCGATTTCACGAATTACGCACTGCCGAAACGATTCGTCGGCGCGCTTGTGGCCTCCGACGAAATGGTAGCACTGCCAGTTGCCATTCCATTGGGCCAACCACAGCGTCTGGCCTTTGTGTTCGCGGCGGATGATGGCGACGGCGGCGGTGGATTCTCGCATACTGGCCTCCCGAACCAAGCACAACGAACCAAGCACAACGACGTACCAACCTACGATACTTCGAGTCTCCCATGCCAGCGGCGTTCCACTTCGCGCTCATACTCGCTGGCGGCAGTGCGGAGCGCAGACTTCGCGGCTTCCACAATCTCGCTCTCGGCATCACGCCGATGGATCATGCGGTTCGAGATGGCCAACTCCGCTGGCAGGCGCCGGATAACCAGTTCCTGCAGGTCTTCCCGGGACAGCAACGCCAGCGGCATCAGGCCCGCGCAGATCCCCTGTCGCACGAACTCCTTCACACCCAGCCATCCACCGGCTTCCTGAACGAACGCCAGTTGCTCGCGTTTACCCGACATCATTCCTTCGAGCTGTCGGCGAATCCCGGACTCGCGGTCCAATCCTGCTAGGCGCCACCCGCTCAGCATGGCGACCGGGACGGTCTGCGCAGCCAGTACCGACTGTAACAGATCACCTTCCGGCGTCCGAAGTCGAGCGATCACGCACAGCGGCAAGCGAGCTAATTCCGTGATCGCCAACTCGATCTTGGCTTCGCATGCCCAGCGCACGATCCCCTCGATCTGCAGCCTGCTATGGCTGACGAGAGCCAAGTCCAGCGTCCCGTCCACGACCGCCGCGATACGATCCTTGCCGCGCAGCACCCGCGTCTGGATTTCCCAATCCGGCAACCGTCCGCGCAGCGCTGCGACAGCGCGGCCCAAATAGTACTGCGTGGCCGACGAGCCGGCGCCGATCGCCAGGACATTCGGCCGTTGACGCCGCCCGGCCCGAAACTGCCGGAGATGATCGTACTGCCGCAGCAGTCGCTGGACCGTCGGCAACGCGTCCTTGCCAGCTTGTGTCAACTCCACGGCGTTGTCCACCGTGCGAATCCAAGCCGGCGGCTCGCGAAACTGTTTGAGGCGCCGATTCACGACCGGCTGGGTCACCCCCAAATGTTCGGCCGCCGCCGTCTCGGTCCCCTTTTCGGCCACGGCCGCCAAGGCTCGCAGTTCTTCGATGCTGGGACGTTCTGAGTGAGCCATGTTCCTT
>Ga0351914_1177_pt1 | contig 18292 bp, 20 predicted proteins | sample TotcelHT113001M5_FD_205824 | JGI IMG/M metagenome (GOLD analysis project Ga0351914, IMG submission 205824) | Enriched cells from coal bed in the Powder River Basin, Montana, United States - Total cells T11 rep1 HSBNCT.T11.300.1.M5 ... | reverse complement strand
CAAGACCGCCAGCACTTCTGGCGTGGCGGCTCGCCGTCGCGGGAGTTGTACTCCTGGCTGGGATTTGGACAGCGCTCGTGCAACAGCGGGCGAATCAAGCACGGTCAATCCCAGATAGATTGACTTCGCGCCGGCGGCAAGGATTTCCGCCGCTTCCGGTGTGAGAGTTGTGAGCGCCGGGAGCGTGATTCCACTTCGGTCGGCAATTCACCAAGACCTTGAATCGCGAGGATCCCCTCATATTTTGCTCGTTCAACAGCCAACGCCGGAGAAAGGGAGGGGAACCCGCTGGCGGGGAAGCCAAAGTCGCCTCCAAAGTACCACTTCGGCGACTTGCTGAGCCTGGTGTAGCCGAGATCTTGAACACCTCGGTTGAGCGATTTCACCGGCATTCGAGCTGCTTCCGGAGAAAGGTCGTTCAGACAGGGAAACGGGATGTAATTCTCCGAGATAGCGCTCGCACCGCCTCAGCATCATTCACGCTGCGGAGCTGTTTGCGGACTGCGCCATCGAGACCCCATAAGGCATGATCCACCTGAATCGGCAAAACCAGTTCACCTGTGCTCCGATCCACATGGAACATGCCGCCATGGATGATCTCGTTGCTCGATGCGTCGTTACCGATAACGCCGAATTCAAGCCAAACGATTTTCTCTCGAATCATCGGGACGCCATTCCTGAGATCCCTCCATGGATCTTAGACTGACAGTGACCGTCTCCAAGATCAGTTGGAACTTCGAGACTAAACTCCGGCTTGAAAAAATTTCGGCTTGATCCACTTGTTTTCTTCGCTCCTTGCCCTAGGATACGAGGTGTGCGGGGCGGTACTGGTTTGCAGTGCGGTTCCGGCAGACATCGATTCAAAGTCGTCGGATGACTAGATGAAGAGCAACTTGGCTGTGCCGGGGGGCTCGTTAAAGAGTAAGCCGACGTGGTCGAACGCTTTCGAGTGTTCGACCGCGTCGGCTTTTTTCGTTCTTGGCCACGCGTGTTTCAACTTCCCAACGGGGTTTTTTCAAAGGAGTCTGAGAGATGAAGAGAGTCACATTCGTGTTGTCGCTCGCCGCTGTCGTGGGCCTGGTGGCGATTGCAACTGGCTTTGCTGCAGAAGGCAAGGCAAAGAGAAAGATGGGCAAGGATATTGTCGACACGGCGGTCGCGGCCGGGAATTTTAAGACGCTTGCCACGGCGCTGACGGCTGCCGACCTTGTCGAAACGTTGAAGGGAAAAGGGCCCTTCACCGTCTTCGCGCCGACGGACGAGGCGTTTGCGAAGCTGCCGAAGGGCACGGTCGAGGACCTGCTGAAGCCGGAAAACAAGGAGAAGCTGGCGGGCATCCTCACGTACCACGTGGTTGCCGGAAGAGTCATGGCCGCGGATGTGGTCAAGCTGACCGAGGCGACAACGGTCCAAGGGTCGAAGGTCTCGATCAAGGTTACCGATGGAAAAGTCACGGTTGATGCCGCGAACGTTGTGAAGACCGATATCGGTTGCTCCAACGGCGTCATCCACGTCATCGATGCGGTGATTTTGCCCAAGTAACGGTTCCGCTGGAAACTGGGCAGGGCCCGCTCTGGGCCCTGCCAGTTTCGTGGACCGATGCGTCAATCGCAGATGTGCCAGCAGCGTGCGGTCGACCGCGGCCGTATCGTTCTCCCGCAATGAATCCGCTCGTGCTCGATGCCCATCAGAATGACCCAGAACGGATGGTCCCAGTCGATGGGCATCGTCAAGGGCATGGTACGGATCGTCTCGTCGACGACTGCCGTATTCCAGGACATCGTCATCGGGGAAAGCATCGAGACAAGCTCAAGGGTTCCTGGACTTTTCCGAAGGCATAATCGTGACAACGGCATGGAGCCGCTCCCGTTCCGAGTCGGGGAACGATCTTTACACCTTCAGCCCGCGCAGATTGACTTCGCGTGTCTTATTTTCCTTGATCAATTCGTCCATGGTCAGCCACGTGTTCCTCGCCATCGCCTCGCGACCGAGAATGGCCGTCAGATGGCAGTCCACGGAACGGTGGGCCGTCTCGTTCTCGAATTTGCCTTCGGTGACGCAGCGATAGAACTCTGCGATGTTGGCCTTGGCTCCGTCGGCATAGATGCCGCTGGACACGGCTCCCGCGTAGTGCTTGGGGCCTCCGCGCACAAACACCTTGCCGTTGTAAGCGAGGTGCGCCGTGGCCTGCCGTCCCATAAGATCGGCCTCCAAGTTATACATGACCGCGTTGTTTTGCAGAAGCTGGGTCGTGTGGGTCCAACAAGTTCCATCCTGGAGTTGGAACACCACCCCGCCGCAGTCCGTGCGGTCGCCGTGGGGATCTGGACGGACGATGCGCGAGTAGCCGCTGGCGCCGACCGCGCGCATGCCGGTCACCCAGGTGATGCCGTCAATGATGTGAATGTCATACAGGAGCAACAAATCGCCGCTCAGTGCGATGTGCGAATACCATGCCCGCCGGAACAGGTTCTCGATGGTCGGGCCGACCTGCGGGTCCGGCAACTGGCCGCAGGTGCCGCCGGAATAAATATGTGCCAGACCGCCCAAGGCGTCTTCGGCGATGCGTTGCTTCACGTCCTGGTTTGCGGGATCCATGGGTAACTGATAGTCCACCCTGAAGCACAGGTTCTTCTCCGTCGCCTTTTTGGCCAGCGATTGCATCTTGAAGACGGCTGGCACGTCCACCGCGAACGGTTTGGCCATATACACGTGACATCCGGCGTCAATCGCAGCGGCCGCTTGCTCCGGGTAGAAGTAGGGGATGCCCTCGAGAACCAGAGCCTCGACACCACTGTCGAGCACCCGCTTGTAGCCCGCAAGCCCACTGAACCGCTTCCCTGCCGGGACACCCAGATTGTCGCCAACCGCGTTGGCGGTCTCCTCGAAGTAGTCCACGGCCGCTACGACCTCGTATCCGGGGTGTTCTTTGAACAGGCCGGCAATCCAACTACCCCGCCCGCCCAGTCCCACGATACCGATGCGAAGCTTGCGCTCAACCGGGGCACTGGACGCGACCTTGGAGGCGGCATCTTGACCGAGCGTGCTGGACGCCGCGGCCAACAGCGGGGCCGCGGCCGCCACCGCAGTCTGCCCAACAAACGACCGTCTGGTCATGGAACGATCAGGCCTCATTGCCGTGTTCTCCCTCGTAATGGTTCTGATGGTTCACGGGATCCTTACCCGCTTTCACGGCCACCGGCCCGCACGATGGTAGCCGGACAACACGGGTTTCTCTTGTCCGCAAATCACGCGTATCCAGGGTCACTCCGAACAGTCCAAGCAGTCATGCTATCACAGCGATGGTCCAGCGGCAAGCAGGATGATTTGCAGCGAGAGGAGGCTCGCAAGGGCGAGATAACATCGCCACCGTTGTCAGAAAACGTTCGGCATCGGGATCAGTTATCGCAAGGTGCCGGCCGCCTTGGAAGAACGGTTGGGCATCCGCTCTTCGCCCGCTGCGTTGCTGGGCTTCGAGCGTGTGTTGGCCGACCTGGCCCAACCGCTGACAGACGATATTGCCAAGAAAATCGCCAGCACCGACGGAGCGGTCCACGCCGATGAGACGTATTGGCCCCTGGATGCACATCGAGCCTACGATTGGGTTGATTGCACGGAAGTGTACGGGCACTTTCAGTTCGACATGTCATGAGTCGGCGAGGTGTCTCGCAAGCTCTTAGGTCCGTATTTCGATGGCTCGCTGGTGACCGACAGTTGTCTTCGAAGTCCCACTCCCGACCAAGCTGCACCGGCGAGGGGCCGGCGAGTTGGCGAGTCACGGGAAATGCATCACACGCCCCCGGGCGGGTGCCGGGGTGCCTGCCGACAACCTAACGCCGGCGTCAACGATCCATGCACCGCCCCGACGTCTGTCACGAATCCCGGTTCAGAAACTATAATAGCCAGCCGTTATGTGCATACCGACGGACTCCAAGTCGGCGGCTTTTTTCAGCGACCAAGAGACGCATGTCATGGAACAATCGGGAACAATCAGTTCGACCGCGTCCAGCTTGATCCAGGGTCTGAAGGCCAATGATTCGGCGGCTTGGAACCGGCTGGCCAAGACGTACAGCCCGCTGGTCTACGCCTGGTGCCGAAGATCCGGGCTTGCCCCCGCCGATGTGGCTGACGTAGCCCAGGAAGTCTTTCTGGCGGTGTACCGCAGCATTGGCGGATTTCGGCATGGGCAGCCGGGTGACACGTTCCGCGGTTGGCTGTGGCAGATCACCCGCAATGCCATCCTGGCCAATCAGCGACGGCATGGGGACCAGCCTTTGGCAGCGGGCCGCTACACCGTCGATCTGAAAGGCAGCAGCGATCAGTTCGAACTCAGCGACCAGACACTCACCATCCACCGCGGCCAGGACCAAGTCGTCCGCGTGAACCATGTGCCGCGAGCCGTAGCAAGCACCCCTTCGCCCGCTGCTGTTGTCCCGGACACCTCGCCAAGCGTGGCAGCACCGTCGCTTGGTGGTCCTGCTGGACACGGCGGGCCGCCGCGAGTTCCAGAGAAGACCGCCACCGTGGGTGTCCCGAGCGAAGTTGTGCCGAAGCTGCTTCGTACCATCGGACCGATCACTAATCTGGATTCTCTCCAGATTGCCTTGTCTCCGGACGGGCGGCACATCGCAGCTTGCGAGGCATCTTGGCCGCTTCGGATTCTGGGTACCCGGACAGGAGAAGTCCTCCAGGAAATACCCGGAGGCGCCCTATCGAAGGTTTCCTTCTCCCCGGACGGGAAGCTGCTGGCAGTGAGTTACAACAAGGCCAACCGCCCTCCCCTGGTGGTCTACCGGACAGCGGATTGGCGAGAGGCGTGGCGATACAGCGATAAGTTTTTTGGAGCCCAATTTACTGCCTTTTCGCCCGACTCGCCGGCTCCAAGACGCCATTCCGCTGGATCGCTTACCGGCAAGAGCTTCCAGTTACTGCGACAAGAGCCGGGTGTCCACCGAGCCGCGCCGATCCTCGCCGCTCGCCGGCGAGTGCTTCAGGTTGCTTGGCCACGAAGCCCAGGCCACTTCGCGCCACCCGATCCTCGCCGCTCGCCGGCGAGTGCTTCAGGCTACCTGGCGATGCGCTTGCATAACCTGAACCTCTCGCCGGCAAGCGGCGAGGATCAAGCATGGAAGGGTCCGCGTGGTTCGTGACCCCATAACCTGAACCACTCGCCGGTAAGCGGCGAGGATGCGCTTCGCCGTGACTTCAATCCCTCCGGCTCAGTCCGGAATTACTGACGCCCGAAGGGTGCGAAAACCTCAAGGCCCTTCCTCACCTGAAAGGATTGATTGTCCGAGGAGCCCCGAATGAAGAATCACTGACTGCATTACAGGACATGCGCCAGTTGGAGACGTTGGTTCTGGAAGTCGCCGGCGGAGAAGGCTCGAAGGACGTGCGCGAGCGACTGACGGGGCCGCTCGCGGGCTTGACCGAGAAACTGCCCCACCTGCGGCTTGCAGCGTTCCACGACTACTGGGTTGGGTGGACGCGCAACGACCGCACCGCCGCGGAATGGGTGTTTCGTCTGGGCGGAACGGTCAAGGTGCGCGACGAAGAGCGTGTCGATCCGGCTTCGGCGCAAATGAGCGTGAGCGTCCTCGACCTGCCCCAGGAGTTCCGGCTGACCGGGATTTCGGTTCGCGACTGTGCCGAGGTAAACGACACTGAGTTGGCGGAATTGGAAGTCATGGCCGGATCGCCATTTCTGGAAACTCTCGGCTTGTCGGGCACACCGATTTCCAACGCTAGCCTCGACCTACTGAAGACGTTTACGCTGCTCAAGACGCTGGATGTCCGCCGCACGAAACTGACCGCGGGCGCTATCGACGAACTGCGCAGCGCCCTGCCCCGCTGCCAGATCCAATGGGACGACCAGCCGTAACCACCATCGTCCCGCCCCGCACCACCCGATCCTCGCTGCTCGTCAGCGAGTGCTTCAGGCTACCTGGCCACGAAGCCCCGCCCGCCGGCTTACCCGATCCTCGCCGCTTGTCGGCGAGTCCATCAGGCTACTTGGCCACGAAGCCCCTCCCGCCCCGCGCCGCCTGATCCTCGCCGCTCGCCGGCGAGTCCATCAGGCTACTTGGCCACGAACCCCCGGCCAGCCCGCGCCCCGCCCGATCCTCGCCGCTTGTCGGCGAGTCCTTCAGGCTACTTGGCGACACGTTTGCATAACCTGAACCTCTCGCCGACAAGCGGCTAGGATCAACTTCGGGGAAGACGCCGCCCGCTTCGTGGCCCCTTATCCTTAGCCACTCGCCGACAAGCGGCGAGGATACGCCCCGCGTCACCCGATCCTCGCCGCTTGTCGGCGAGTCCTTCAGGCTAGCTGGCCACGTCCACGGCCCAGCGCCGCAGGTAGTTGCGCACGTGCTCTTTGGTGATATCCCCGTAGCTGCCGACGTATGCCCCCGGCTTCCACAATCGCGGGATTCCCGCTTGGACGACCAGCGGCTCGAAGCGCTGGCGCATCAACTCCTGCGACGTCGCCATCAGTTCCAAGGCCACGCGGCCCGGTGCAACCGTTGGATGCGACCACATCGCGATGTGGACATGGTCGGGCAGAACCGTCACTTTGCGCAGACGAATCCGCCAATCCGGCACGTGCCGCTCCCAGCATTCGCACACTTCTTCCGCCGCGTTCCGCGTGAACACACCCTGTCGATCCCAGGTGGCCAGCACCACGTGCCAGTTGAGCAGCGTGACGGCGTGTGTGGTCTGTAGCTCTGCTCGGTCGGCGTCAGACAAGTCCCAGGTGCGCGTGAAAACGGGCGAGTTGGCGCGCTGATCGTAGCCGTGATGCGTTTCCTGATGGGCCAAGTAGCTTTCCAACTCGGGCGTGGTATTGCCGCCTGTCGTCGCCGCGAAATAGCCGCCGCCGAGCGTTTTCACGGGGGCTGAGTGCCCCTGAAGTTCACGGATCGTTTTGCTAGCGGCACCCTTCAGCTTGCTGGCGGCAACGGAAATCGACTCACAAGGCGCCAAGCTGACCAGCGCGCCGATCTAGGTGTCCGTGGGGTTCAGTTCGAGGACATGGATTTCCGGGTGAATCGCCTGGAGTGCCTCGGGGGTGAGGCGTTTGAGTTCCGCGACCGGTTGGCGGTAGTACGTGTGCCAGCGGACGTAGACATAGCACCGAAAGGCGAAGGCGAGTTCTTCCAAGTTGTAGTCGGGGAGATACATACGTCGAATGCTAGCAGGCGAAAGGCGAGGTTGCCACCCGGGATCGCGTGGCCAGGCAACCTGAGGCACTCGCCGACGAGCGGCGAGGATCGGGCGGCGAGCCGGGGAGGCGCGGCGGCTTGGCCAGTTAGCCTGAAGGACTCGCCGGCAAGCGGCGAGGATCGGGTGGCGAGGTGGCCGGGGGGCGTGGCCCCATAGCCTTAGCCACTCGCCGGCAAGCGGCGAGGATACGGACCAGGGTGCCCGCTGCCGGTTGGCGGTCCAGCGGCCACATCTTCCCAGGGGAATCTGGCCACGCCGGGCCGCCGTCTTATGTTCCGCGCAAAATGTCCGAGAAATCGATGACTCGGGAAAACGTGTCGCCGGACAGATCTTCAGCTTCGGCAGGAATTCGGGGTCGTTGCCCGCCATCCAGGAGACTCCGTCGAAAAGCACAAGCCATCGGCCCTTCTCGGTGGCACGGGCCAGGTGCAAGAACAGGTCCATCCAGCTTTCGTGCCCCACCGGTGGCAAGCCCAACGCGAGCTGCATCTGCTCGCCAAATGCGCCGCGTTGGCCGGCCGTCGTGATGCCCGGTTGCGGTGCCAGCGCCGCGAGGACCCCCTGCCGGTGATAGTTTTTGGCCGCTGCAAGTCTATCACCAAATCGTCAAACTGCCGATTTGGTGATACCAAGTTCGAGACCAAACTCGGCTGCTCCAAGCGTGACGATGCCCAGATAGCCGTCGACGGTCACGTAGTCGCCGTCCTGGAGCAGATCGCCGGCGTTCGGCACGCCGTTCACGCAGGGGATACCCAGTTCGCGGGCAATGATGGCACCGTGGATGAGCATCCCGCCGCGGCGTTCAACCACGGCCGCCGCCAACGGGACGAGATGCGTCATCATCGGCTGAATCGCGTCGCAGACGAGCACTTCGCCGGCGTGAAAGCCGCCCAGGTCCTGCGGGCCGCGGATCACCCGCACGTTGCCTGTGGCCAGTCCGTGGGCTGCCGGTTGTCCCACCAATTGCCGTGGCGTCTCGCCGGACGCCCGCGGTAACGGATGCGGTTTGATCGCGGTGGGAGCGGGAAGTACGAACGGCTTGTTAGCGGGCTCTCGAAGCGCCGCGCAGATCACCGCTACCGCTTCCGTGCCGACCTCCGCGTCCGCATTTAGTCTTTGTGCCGCTTTCAACCAGTTGCCGGCGACGTTTAGGGCTCGGAGGAGCTGACTTTCGACGCGGGCGAGCAACAGATTGTCGTCGTCGCGAAGTTGCCAACTCAGTCGGGCCAGCCGCAGCACTTCGCGAGCTTCGTCGTGTCGAGCTGCTCCCACGGCGTCGAGCAGGCGCTGCTCCAAGGCTCGAGTCGTGGCCTCGTCGTCGCTTTCAGCGTGCGCGACCGGGGAGCGCGTCTGGGACGCCATCTCCAGGATGTTTCGCAGCAAGGGCGTCGGCTCATCGCTCAAGCGGAGGCCGCCAAAGGCCACGTCCATGAACTGACGCAGCAGCGTCTTAAAATTCTCCAGGAACTGAGTACCTCCAGCGAGGGCGGGCAGTTGACTCGCCCAGGTCTCCAGCTCGAAGACGTTCGCCGCCGACGGTTCGTGGACCGCCTGCCGCAGCGCCCGCTGCAGCGCGGGGGACTCTTGCACCTGCTCCGCCAGGGCTTGCAGCAATTGATTCCGCTGCGAGGCCAGCATGTCTTCGCCCCGAAGCAGACCTACGAAGTCGTAGGGATCCTGCGGATGTACGGCGTCGTTGTAGTACATCCCCAGGTAGCGCACGCCGTGGGCAAAGGGGATGAACTCGTCCCAATACACTCGTTTCCAATGGTCCAGTACAGCCTGTCGCGCCTCGATGCAGTCCGCCAGTTGCGCGTCGCCCAAGCCCTCCACGTCCTCGGCAGCCAGGCGATCTCCCAACTCCCGGAGTTCGGGAATCAACTGCTCAGCCACACGCTGGCCCAGTTGACGGAGCCGTTGCTTGTCGGGCCGCAAGGTCAGATACCAGGGACGTTTGTCATTGGGATCCTGCCGGACGCTGGTGATCGGCCGAGCTTGCAGAACGGTCAAGCGGTCGGCACGCCCTGTCCACTCCACGTCGGGACACCAGCCCAGTTGGCCTTCGACCTGTTCGACCACAACGAGCAGAGATTCCAAGTCCGGCTGCTGCAGCAACGGTTCGGCTGGCTCGCCGCCCTCGCGGTGCCCCGGCCGAAACGTGACGACTTGACGCGCCGCTCGGCTCAGCAGCCAGTGGTCGGGGTCCACGCTCCCGTCGACGAGACCGGAGCACGGTCCGGGAACCGCTTCAATCACGGCTCGATCGTTCTCGTCCGTCCGGGGATCACGGCCAAAAGCGACGCCGGAGCGGTCCTCTGTCCGCATTTCCTGGATCAACACGGCCATCCGGCTGGTCAGCGGGTCGAGGGCCAGTTCTTGGCGGTACAGCAGCGCTGCATCCGACCACAAGGACGCCCACACCAGACGGACAGATTCGAGGACCGCTGCTTCCCCCACGACATTCAGGAACGATTCGTGCAGCCCCGCAAAGGACCGCTGGGCCGAATCTTCTCCAGGAGCTGACGAGCGGACGGCCAAGAGCGTGCCGGTGCCCAAAGCCCGGACCGCTCGGCAGATCGACTGGGCCACGGCGAGCGGCAATTTCGCCGCGGAAAACCGGTTGCGGATCCGCAAAGCGGCGTCCCAGAGTTCCTCCCAGCGCAATTCTTCAAACGGCTTCCGGCCCAGTTCCATCTGAATGACGCGCTGCAGTTGAGTATCCCGGAGGAACTGCTCGTAGGCCGCCACGGTGACACAGAAGCCCGGTACGATCCGGAAACCCGCTTGGTGCAGCCGTGCCAGTTGGGCCGCCTTGCCTCCGATTCGCTGGTCGTCGCACAGGACCGCTTCGGCCAGCGGGATCACCCACGCCTGGGAGTCCATTGCCGAACCTCCTGAAAACGCGTCACATGGAAGTACCGGATGATGTCCACATGGAACAAGGCGGTCGTGGGGGACCTGACGAAAGACTCCAATTGGGGATGCCGCCCGAGGAGCACCTCGGCCTCCTGCTCAAACTCGGCGCCCGATGAAATCTGTCGGGCGCGTCCGGTGGCCGTCATGGCCTCGATTTGCATCATGTCCTCGCTCGAGCGCGAACGGCTGTCGATGACCAACGCGACGTGGTCGCAGTCGCAGAGCAGGCGGTACTTGCGCGTGGTGATCGGCGTCCCAAAGACCGCCGCACTCAGGTCATCGGTCACGGCCAGCGCTACCAGCGACCCATACGGTTGTCCTTCGCCTTGCGTGCACAGCACCGCGTAGGGCTGCTCTCGCACCAGTTGCGCAACTTGGTCTCGCAAAACATGGTCCTCGGTGGAAGCGTTCACCGACGACTTCCCCGGCGTTGCCGATTCAAGCAGAGGCTCATCCGTCATGTTCCGTCACCTCATCCAACTGCCGGTTCTGCTGCCGTCTACTTGTGTACCGGATCGCTGGTGCCGTGTCAAGGCAGCAGAAACGGCTGCCCTGGAGCTGGGCTGGCTGTTGCATCTGTCCCGGATTTGGCACTGTCCGTGGGACAGGTTTCCCAACCCATCGGGTTGATCGCATTCTGGCAGGTTGGGAAACCTGCCCCACGACGATCATACGACCGTGCGAGCCGAGTCAAGCGGGCTGCCGCCCCGCTGCGAATGCCTTGCTGAATCGCTATCATGTCGAAGTAGGAAACGGGGGCAACCTTGCGTTTCCCGTGCGGTCAAAACGAGGTCTACAGAGGAGGGTAGGCGTGAACCAATCCGGCGCGGTCAGTTATGATATCGAGGTCTTTTTCGATGGCGGCTGTCCGTTGTGCCGTCGGGAGATCAACTTTCTGCGACGGTGGGACCGTCGGGGAAAGATCCGCTTTACGGACATCAGTTCGTCCGATTTCCAGGCCGCCGAAGTCGGTCAGACGGACGACGTTCTGATGGCCCAGATGCACGGGCGTCTGCCCGACGGAACGTGGCTGCAGGGGGTGGAAGTTTTTCGCCGCCTGTATGCGGCGGTCGGATTCGGTCCGCTGGTCCTTCTCAGTCGCTTGCCCCTGATCTCGCAGCTACTGGATTGGGGCTACGCCGTGTTTGCCCGCAACCGCCTCCGCCTCACGGGCCGTTGCACGGCGAAGGGCTGCTCGGCGAAACCGGATTCGGTGCCCCTGCGTTCTTCAGAGAAGGAATCCGCCTGAACCATCATACGTGCCGCGCTGATTTACCCGCACCAGTTGTTTCCGGAGCACCCCGCGTTGAGCGTGCTGCTCGACGAGCGCGGGTGCCGGTCGGCGGGAAATGGAGCTACGATCCGGAGAACCGCAAGCAGTTGCCGCGGGACGTTGCCATTCCGCCCGTCGCTTGGCCAAAGTCCAACGCCGACGTGCGGAAGGCTCGGGAATACGTCCAAACGCAGTTTCCGCAGGCGGTCGGAGAGGACGAGGCTTTCTCCTACCCGGTGACCCCGGCACAGGCCCGCGCGGCGCTCGACGATTTTCTGGAGTATCGCTTCGCCCAGTTCGGCTAGTACGAAGATGCAATCCATGCCGACGAGACGTTCCTGTTCCACTCGGTGCTCACCCCGGCCTTGAACATCGGACTGATTTCGCCGCAACAGGTCATCGATGCCGCGCTGCAGCGTGCCGACCGCGTACCGCTCAATTCGTTGGAAGGCTTCGTCCGGCAGATCATCAAGGCACGGAAGGAGCCTCGACCACGATCTCGCGCAAACGCCCATTTCGCTCGATCAGCAAGGAAACAGAACCAGACAAGACCGACAGCCGAGCGGCCAACTCGTTGCCGTCGCGGAAATCCTCGTCCGCCGCGCGATAGACTCGATCGCCCACTTGCAGGCCGGCCAGATAAGCCGCCGACAGCGGAACCACTTCGGTCAGCAACACCGTTCCGGGCTCGCCTTGATCCTCGCGCCACGAAATGCCATAGCGCAGCGGCCTGCCATCAAGGTCCACGGAGACCTCCAGGATCTCCCCTCCTTCGCGCTCCACCACGGCCGTCGCCGGGGAACTCGCTGCCCAGATCGCCACGCCCAGCTGGCTGGAGTCCGTCGCATCCAGGCCGTCAAAACGAACCAGCCGGTCGCCGATCTGCAGACCCGCTCGATCGGCTGGCGAACCCGGCGTGACGTGGGTCAACGCGACTCCCGGCAGATCGCCGTCGTCCGTCCAGGAAACCCCGAACCGGGGTGGTCGAGGCGAAACCGGCTTCTCGAGACTGACCCGATCCGCCAGCCGCTCGCCGCGCGCTTCACGGCGAAACGCAAATCGGTTCGGTTGATTCGCCCCTTCGACAACCAGCGAGAACAACAGCCGCGTGGTCGCCGATATCCCTTCGTGATTGATTTTGTTCGCGTTGTCACTGGGGCGATGCCAGTCGTCGTGCAGACCCGTGTGCAGCATCAGCGCCGGAATCTCCCGTTCGACCAGCGGATAGTGATCGCTGTGGGCTCTCAGTTCCCACGAGATATCGAGTATCAGGTCGGTGGCCTGGTTCTGCCAACTCAACCAGCGGCGCAATCCCTGGGCGGTTCTCGTACCGTACACATGCAGCGTTTCTTCACGCAATCGTCCGATCATGTCAGCGTTAAAGGCCAGGGCCACCGCCTGTAGCGGAACCGTCGGCTGCGAACACCAGTGTTTCGAGCCGAGCAGCCCCTTTTCCTCGCCGTCCCAAAACGCAAACAGGATCGACCGACGAGGCGGCGCGGCCAGGAAAGTGACGGCCTGGGCAATCTCCAGCACACAGGCCACGCCGCTGGCATTATCATCCGCGCCGTTGTGGATCTGACCCCAAGGCCCGCGACTGTTTCGCGACGTTCCGTAGCCCACGTGGTCGTAATGTGCTCCGACCAGCACATACTCGTGTTTCAATGTGGGATCACTGCCTTCGAGAACGGCCAGCACATTCCGGTAGTTCCCAGCCTCAAATGTCTGGATAAACGCATCTCGATCGCCGCCAGGCTTTAAGCCGAACTCGGCGAGTTGTTTTGCCAGATAAGCCGCCGCAGCTCGGCCGCCGCGGCTGCCAGCCTCCCGACCCTCCATAGCATCGTCCGCCAAGACCTCGATATGAGCTCGAATATCGGGGATGGAAATCGATTCGAACGCAGCATTTAACCCGTCCGCCAGCGCGAGTGAACCGAGAAAGAAGAAGGCGGAGCCGATCACGGCGCCCCAGACAGCGACTGGCCGATAGAACATTCCTAAATACCCCAATATACGCTGTTTGAAAACATTCGGTGGATGCCAGAAGTGCGAGAACCCCCTAGATAAGGTCATTCGAATGCTCGTTTTCTGGGTCGTTTTTTGCGGAGCAGCAGCCAGCTCTTAAGGGAATATGGAGCGTAGCGACAAGAAGGCCAGTAAAAGTCCGCGAAAAGGCGGCTTGCAGCCGAAGGCTTTTTCCGTCAGAATCAGCGATATGGAAAGTCCACGTTGCGGAGCGAGGCATCGCCCGTTTTCCGCAGCCCATCCGGAGAGGTGGCTGAGTGGTCGAAAGCGCCGGTTTGCTAAATCGGTGTAGGGTTCACACCCTACCGCAGGTTCGAATCCTGTCCTCTCCGCTCGTCCGAAACGGCTCTTCGTAAGTACCTTTTTTCAAAGGGCTTACGAAGAGCCGTTTCGTTTGGCACACCTAACTGTGCCACAACTGTGCCTTTTCCCGGCCTTGCGCACTCTCGTCTGGACAAATCGACGGTCGTTTCGCCAGGGGCATTTACCCCCGGCATGAACCGTCCGGATGCAAGCCGAGCTGCAAAGCCGTCAGACTTCACCGTGGTGGCCTCCTTCCGCTGCTGATGGTGTGGTTGTGCCCGCAACCACCGCGGTGGCGGACCCTCCCACGAAGTTCAAACGCTGCATTTGCCGCTGGGCCTCGTCGTCGTGCAGGTGGTAGTAGTGACGGACCATCGCCGAATCGTGATGGCCCAACCACCGCATGACGACCTGCTCCGGCACGCCGGTGTTGGCGCAGACGGAACAGAAGTAGTGCCGGAACGAATGCAATCGGCCGTCTTTGAACCCGACTTCGCCCTTGGGCGTCGGGAAATCCTTGGCCAGCGGCGTCAATACGTCCTTGATCAACGTCCGACGGACGATATCCGGACTCAACACACCGTCTCGCGGACCGTGAAAGACCCGCCCGTCGGCATGCCGCTCGATTCGTTCCAGCGTCCGCCGCAGGTCATCGTGAATCGGGAATGAGCGGCCACGATGATTCTTGATCTGCCGCGCTGCTCGACCTTTGTTGCGACCCGCCTTTGCTGTCTCGTCGACCAGTTTGATGACGTTGGCGTCGAAATCGATGTCGGACCAGCGAAGACCGGCCAATTCGGAAATTCGCATGCCCGTGCAGGCCAGGGCGGTGAGCACATTGCCCAGCCAAGCCAAGTCAGGAACGGAACCCGGTCACGCTCAGGGCGGGGAAGTCCAGGCGAGAAGAGGCAAATCGTGATACAGGCGAGCCGCGTCAAGGACCAGATCAAATGCCAGGCAAGGAACAATTCAGCACCGCAGAGATTTGCGATGGGACACCACGGACGCCGGGACACGAAGGTGCGTCTTTGATGAATTCCGGCCCCTTGCCTCCGCGAGACATCGACGCCGAAATCCACGACGGTCAAGTCGACATGACGCTAGGGAATCGCCGTTACCGCGCCCGTGGTTTGGGTAAGAACATGAGTTACGATCAGTTGAAGGTCAATATCCTTTTGTCCAAAGGCGATGCCGTGCATGTGGATACGTTCGACCTGTACAACGCCCGCTGCCGTGCATCGTTCGTGAAATTGGCCGCTGCCGAGGTCGCCGTCGATGTCGAAGTCATCAAAAAAGACGTGGGCCGGGTGCTCCTGAAGCTCGAAGAGTTGCAGGACCAGCAGATCGCCGATGCGCTGACGCCCCGAGACCGGGCACGCAAGCTGTCTGACAGGGATCACGACGCGGCGCTGGAACTGCTGAAGGATCCGAATTTGCTGCAGCGGATCACGGCCGACTTCGAGGCTTGCGGCGTGGTGGGCGAAGAAACCAACCGACTGGCGGGGTACTTGGCTGCCACGAGCCGCAAACTGGATAAGCCCCTGGCGGTACTCATCCAATCGTCCTCGTCGGCAGGCAAGACGTCGCTAATGGACTCGGTACTGCGGTTCATGCCGCCGGAGGAGCAGGTCACCCTTTTGCACCAGTACCAACGACCGATTCGCACGGCCACCTGCGGCGACGAAACCATCCAATACATCGAAGTCACGCCGCAAGACATCGCGGTGGCGAACGGCTTGGCCGCTGAGGTCCTGGGGCGGACGCTGGACGAATTGTCGCCTCAGGCCCGCCGCCTGTTGATCCTGCTGCACGACATGGTGTCGCAGAAATGCCGCGAGCTGGCTATCGATCGGTCATCGGGCAGCCCAGCGCCTACATCGGCGCGTTCGGGGATTTGAAATCGGCCAAGATCGCGGCCTACGTCCGCCAATGGGAAGAGCAGGCTGTGATGATTAGGGCAAGGCGGAAGGATTCACGCAGCGCGGCCCGGTAGCGGCGAATGAAACCACGCCACGGGCAAGCCGTGGGCATGAGCAGGGCCGGGATGCCCACGGCTTGCCCGTGGGAGCCTCACGTTTGCTGCTACAACCGGCCGCCTCCCCTTCCTTTTCTCTCCGCCGGGCAGCGGCGGCTCCGCCGCTGCCCGGCGGAGATGGGGGTACAATTGCCTCGCTGACGTAGCGGCGAACGTAACCATCCCACGGGCAAGCCGTGAGCATTCGGGAGCGAGGCGGGCGACCGCGGGGATAGCGGCGAGCGTAATAATCCCACGGTCAAGCCGTGGGCATTGGCAGGTCCGGGATGCCCACGGCTTGCCCGTGGGAGCCTCACGTTTGCTGCTACAACCGGCCGCCTCCCCTTCCTTTTCTTTCCGCCGGGCAGCGGCGGCTCCGCCGCTGCCCGGCGGAGATGGATGTACGATTGCCTCGCTGACGTAGCGGCGAGCGTAACAATCCCACGGGCAAGCCGTGGGCATTTGGGAGCTGGGCGGACGACCGCGCGGGTAGCGGCGAACGTAACCGTCCCAACGGCGAGCCGTGGGCATTGGCAGGGCCGGGATGCCCACGGCTTGCCCGTGGGAGCCTCACGTTTGTCGCTACACACGGCGGCACCCCCTTCTCTTTCTCTCCGCCGGGCAGCGGCGGCTCCGCCGCTGCCCGGCGGGGAGGGGTACGATTGTCTCGCTGACGTAGCGGCGAGCGTAATAATCCCACGGTCAAGCCGTGGGCATTGGCAGGTCCGGGATGCCCACGGCTTGCCCGTGGGAGCCTCACGTTTGTCGCTACACACGGCGGCACCCCCTTCCTTTTCTCTCCGCCGGGCAGCGGCGGCTCCGCCGCTGGCCGGCGGAGATGGGGGTACAATTGCCTCGCTGACGTAGTGGCGAACGTAACCATCCCACGGGCAAGCCGCGGGCATTTGGGAGCAGAGCGGGCGAACGCCAGCGTGGCGAATGTTGAGCCAAGGAATGAGGGATCAAGCAATCCGCACCGGCCGACGCGTGGCCCAGCCCCCGTCGTCTCATTCCCCTGCCCGTCATTCCCTTGGCCCCTCCGCCCGCATTAGTCGCCTCCCGATCATCACGGCCTTGCCCAAACATGGCGTGCCACCGTCCTTGTGCCTCCCAGATTGTGTTCAGGCCGCGCAGCACCAGCCGGTCGCCCTCAAGAAAAGTAGAATGTCTTTTCCGCCTCCGCTCGATCGTTGGCCTCCCCGCTACAGTTCCGGCGTACATTCCATTATCCTGGAAGCCTTGAAACGCCTCCTGCGATTGGAGTCGAGCCCATGCTCATCCAGCCTTATCAACGCGACGAGCTGACGTTCGCCTGGTGCTATCGGGTGTATTATCGCTGGCGAACGCATCGGGCCGCTCCTCAGCCGGCGCTGGCCAAGCTCGACGGTGCAACCCTGGGCGCTCTGCTGCAGGATTACGACGTGCATGTCCTGGAAGCGACCGCCAGCAAAATGGACGTCAAGCTGTTGGCGAGTCTGCTGCCGACCGAAACCGTGGCGGCTGGCGTCAGCAAAGCCAAGGGCCGCGTCAGCAAATGGCTGCGCGAGCAGCTCCATCTCCAAAATCCCCAGAAACTTCTCAGCCGAGGCTACTTCGCCAGCACGGCCGGGCAATCCACCGCCGAGGCGGTCCAACGATACCTGGAGCAGCAGAGCGAGCATCACGGCTATGCGTCCCGCGTGCATCCACCGGTGTTCGTCCAGCGTTACCCAAGCACAGCAGCCGACAACGAACGGCTGAGTGCCGAGCGCGCCGTGACGAACCTGCAGCTGCATATCGCGCTGGCGACCTGGCGGCGAAAAGGCGTCTTCGGCGTTGCGGAAGGCTCAGCCACCGCCGCACGTTGGCGGCAGATGCAGGACGAACTGGCGATGGCCCTGGAAAAGGTCTCGTTCGTTCCGGATCACATGCACTTGGCGGTGCGGATCCACCCGAGCGTCTCGCCAGCACAGATGGTGATCGCGCTGATGAACGCTGCGCAGGAACTGTTGTGGAGCGATTTCCCGGACTCGGTGATTCGTGCGCGTGTTCCCCGGCTCTGGCAGCCCAGCGCCTACATCGGCGCGTTCGGGGACTTGGAATCGGCCAAGGTCGCGGCCTACGTCCGCCAATGGGAAGAGCAGGCCGATGACTAGGGGAAGGCGGAAGGATTCACACAGCGCGGCGGGGGAGCGGCGAACGTAACCGTCCCAACGGCAAGCCGTGGGCATTGGCAGGGCCGGGATGCCCACGGCTTGCCCGTGGGAGCCTCACGTTTGTCGCTACACACGGCGGCACCCCCTTCTCTTTCTCTCCGCCGGGCAGCGGCGGCTCCGCCGCTGCCCGGCGGAGATGGGGTACAATTGGCTCGCTGACGTAGCAGCGAACGCAACCATCCCACGGGCAAGCCGTGGGCATTCGGGAGCGGGGCGGGCGACCGCGGGGGTAGCGGCGAGCGTAATAATCCCACGGGCAAGCCGTGGGCATTGGCAGGGCCGGGATGCCCACGGCTTGCCCGTGGGAGCCTCACGTTTGTCGCTACAACCGGCCGCCTCCCC
>Ga0351914_1162_pt1 | contig 19308 bp, 17 predicted proteins | sample TotcelHT113001M5_FD_205824 | JGI IMG/M metagenome (GOLD analysis project Ga0351914, IMG submission 205824) | Enriched cells from coal bed in the Powder River Basin, Montana, United States - Total cells T11 rep1 HSBNCT.T11.300.1.M5 ... | reverse complement strand
ATAGGTGTGCGGTCTGATAAATCCAGGAGATATAATGCTGTTTCATGTGAAAAAATTGTGTTTTTATAGATTGCTTGAATAAAAAACATTTCATCTGGTAGCGAGTCAATATTGGTGTAAATACCTCTGGAGATCCTTTCGATCTCTCCGTTTTTTTCCATAAGTGATAAATATTCCCTAGGAATATTAAATTTCGCCAGATCTGAGGTGAAAATGACACCATTCTGGCTTTCCATCATTTCTCGTATTTTTTGTTTATGATTTAATTTTACATTCATGCTTATATTATATATTAAATAAGCATAAATGTAAACAATAAAAAAATTACTTTCATTCATTTCAAAGAATATTGGTAAGATGCAATCAACCACCTCCACAGATAGGGTATTTAATTATTGTTTGATTAATTAAATTAATCGCTTTTTTTGGCAAGTGATATAGATTGAGATTTTTTTCATAAAATAGGTGCATCACGGATGCACCCTACTAATATTCATGGTGATTTTATAGATATAATTAATTCTAGGTAATTGTTCTGTAAAACATTTCAATAATTCAAATTAGCCAATATTTGAGGGAAAGAGGGAGAAAAAAATGGCGATTAAGCATAAACGCTTGGGGAAACATGGAGTGCTGGTAAGCAATATTTGCCTGGGGACGATGAATTTTGGTTGGCACACGTCGGAAGAAGATAGTTTCAAGATTATGGATCGTGCTCTGGAACTGGGTATCAACTTTTTTGATACAGCAGATGTCTATGGTTGGGATGTGGAGCATGGCCATACAGAAGAAATCATTGGGCGCTGGTTTGCATTGGGCGGTAGTCGCAGGGAAGCGACGGTTTTGGCGACCAAGGTCTTCAATCCAGTCAAACGCAAAGCGAATGTAGCGGAAGTGAACAGTGATGGTCGCAGCTTATCTGCTTATAAAATCCGCAAACATTGCGAAGGCAGCCTGAAACGACTTAAAACGGATTGGATCGATATCTATCAAATGCATCACATTGACCGTGATTGTCCATGGGATGAAACATGGCAGGCTTTTGGCAGTTTGATCAATCAGGGAAAGGTTGTTTACGTAGGTTCGAGCAATTTTGCCGGATGGGATATTGCAACTGCGTGTCAGGAAGCCTCCAAACGCGGCATGTCAGGATTGGTCAGCGAGCAAAGTATCTATCATTTAAATAACCGCATGCTTGAATTGGAAGTCATCCCGGCCTGCCGCCATTATGGCTTAGGACTCATCCCTTGGAGTCCACTGGATGGTGGTTTGTTAGGCGGTGCTTTGGAAAAAATGGAAACCGGCCGTCGTAAGGGTGAGAGCTTTGAAAAAAATGTCGCCAAAAATAGAGACAAACTGGAAAAATATGAAGCATTATGCCGTGAGATTGGGCATCCACCAGGCGAAGTTGCATTGGCCTGGTTGCTTCATAATCCTATCGTCACTGCTCCCATCATTGGACCGCGCACCTTGGAACAGCTTGAAAGCGCAGTGCGCGCGGCGGATATTGTGCTGGAAGAGGAAATTTTACAAAAATTGGACCAGATATTCCCAGGTCCAGGTGGCGAAGCACCAATGGCGTATGCCTGGTAAGAGAATGGTGCGTCACCGATACCCCTTCGGGGCACAGGCAGCACCATACCGAGAATTGGAGGTTAATGATGAAGATTGGATTACAAATTCCCTCTTTTAAATATCCTGGTGGGACGGCTGCGATCAGACCCAAGCTGAAGGAAATTGTCACCACAGCTGAAGAATCAGGTTTTTACAGCCTATGGGTGATGGATCATTACTATCAAATCAAGGGATTGTTCGGAGAAGCCTATACCGACCCGATGATGGAAAGCTACACCACGCTTGGATATTTTGCAGGATTGACCGAAAAAGCCTTTCTGGGTGTGTTGGTAACCGGGGTGATTTATCGCCATCCAGCTGTTCTGATGAAGATGGTCAACACCCTCGATATTCTCTCCGGTGGGCGGGCTTATTTTGGTATTGGTGCAGCCTGGTATGAAGCGGAAGCAAAAGGTTACGGCATTCACTACCCTTCAACCGCTGAACGTTTCGTGATGTTGGAGGATAATCTGAAGCTGGCGAAAGCACTTTGGGGTGGGGACGAGGTATCTTTTGAAGGCAAGCATTATACTGCTCCGGCCATTACCAATAATCCGCGTCCACTCTCGAACCCGCATCCCCGCATCATGATTGGGGGAACAGGTCCGAATAAGACATTACGAATGGTTGCCCAATATGCAGATGCCTGTAATATTGGAGATTGGGTCGGAATAGAGAATATGCAAAAAGCGCTCGATACACTCAAAGAACATTGTGTGTCTTTAGGACGTGATTATGATACGATCGAGAAAACATCTCTCGGCACTGTGAATCTGTCAGAAAAAGATACAGTGGAAGGTGTCTTACGTCGGATTAAAGTGCTCTCCGAGATGGGATTCTCGCACGCAATCTTCAATATGCCGGATGTTTATAAAATTACGCCTCTGGAGACATTTGCGAAAGAGATCATTCCGGCGGTTGTTGGACAGTAAAGAATCATAAATGGTTTAAAGTTGACAGGCGACAGTTGAAAGTGTGTCGTCCTGAAATATGTTAATATTTTTATGGGGTATTTTTCAGCAGGTAGGGTGAGTTCATTGCGCACCGTGAATAAAAAAATGGTGCATCACGGATGCACCCTGCTGCATAAATTGCAGGTAAGGTCCGCCTGCCCTCGGTTGCGAGGGTTCAAAACGAACCATGAATAAATAAAAGGTGCAGCATGGATGCACCCTACTTTAATTTGTAAAAGTCAGGATTTTCTGGTTCCAACAATAAATTTTTTACACAGGCACTTCTGTTGATGTAGGCAGTCTCACTTCAGTCGGTGTCGGCTGAGGCACTTCAGTTGCTGTCGGGGGAGGTATTTCTGTATTTGTAGGGGTCGGAGGTTCAGGTGTGTCGGTTGGTGGCTTGGGTTTCGTTTTCGTTGGAGTTTCAGTTGGAATGGGGGTAGAAGTATTAGTAGGAAAAGGGGAGGGAGTATCACTGGGAATTGTGGTATTACTCGGTGACGGTGTGAACGTTGGTAACAAAGTTGGGGTAAGAGTTTGAGACGGTGTCGCTGTTGGTACAGGAGTACGGCTTGGTGTTAACGTTCGTGAAGGGCTTGGGTCATTTTCTTGGCTCAAAGTTTTGGTAAATGAGGGAAGTCTGAGTGGCTTGATCGTTCGACTGGGTGTTAATGTTGGGGAAGGAAAAGTGAAATTTGTGCGAGAAGGCGTCACGTTTTGTAGAACAATCAATGTGCTACTTGGAAACAAGAAAGCTTGATCAGTGCTTAAAATTGGTTTAGTTTGAATTATCGTCGGAGTAAAGGTCGGTAAAAAACTTACCAGTTGATTTTTGAGTTCTTGTTTGAGATTCCCTGCGTTCCATAGTGAAATCCAGTCAGCAATTGATTCGCCTTCTGTGACCTGAATAATTTCTCCGGGACCAATTTGGGCATTTTGATCTGTCAACAAAAGGTGTGAACCATTTATCAAACATTTCCCAAAAAGACAGTTTACTTGATTAAGAATCTTGCTGTCCGGGAAAACTTCTAGACCCATCGCGGACTGTGAAGCACGGACAGTGTTAACGCTTCCAATAAAAATTCTGACAGGCATTAGTGTGTTTTTTTCATTTACAACCAGAACTCTCCCCTTCAACAGGTTGAAAGCGAAGGAAATCTCAGTATCATTCCCTTTTGGGCGATTAAACTCTATGGAAGAATCAGAATCCAAAATTACTACTGACCCATTCCACAACTGAATACTGGTAACCTGGGAACCTGTTTTTATCTTGGTGAGAACATTCAGAGGGATTTTTTTTCCTTCTTTGGCGTCAGAATAAATATTACCATCACTCGCAGTCACTTTACCATTGATAACTGTAAAATAAATTGGTGGATTGTTTGCCCGGTAGAATGAGGAGATAATGGTAACGATCGCAACAGCCAAAGCCAACACGACCAGAAATTGCCATAAAAAAGATAAGTTAGGTTTTTTTTTCAGAGTTGTTTCCTGTCTCAATTTAATATCCAACTGAATGAAAAATATGTTTGTTTTTCTGGGGGATTCAATGGAGATTGAATTGTAAATATCATCTAATCACACATCATCAGTTTATGTTCAAATCCGGAAGCAACAACTGCGTGGGCAAGTTTCAACGCAATTAGCCCATCCTCACCAGTAACTGCAATCGGTGTTTCACCTCGTACGGCTGCCAGGAATGATTCATGTTCAGCACGTAATGGTTCTTTTTTATCAATGTGAAAACGTACCATTCTCCCCTCACTCACACCCCGCATAACACGCATCGTTTCCCATTCTCCTCCATTCGCTTTGGCATTCTCGAAGAAGAATAGATCCTGAGTTAAATAATCAACTTTGAACATACCACCTTCGCCTGTGGCAAAGAATTCACGGATTTTGGTTGGGGTGATCCAATTGATTAGCAAAGTACCGATCGTGCCATTGGTTAATCGTACGACTCCAGAGAGGAGATCCTCTTTTTGGCTGTGAATTCCATGTTCTGTTTCTGCATAAACCCGCGTGACCTCTGCTTGCGTTACATAGCGCATGATGTCAAGGTCATGAACTGCCAGGTCTACTACGACACCAACATCGTTAACTCTTTCTGGTAAAGGTCCCTGCCGGCGTGCATCAACTTGAAAAACATGCCCTAGTTCATTGTCTGCAAGGTGCTGTTTGAGAGCGATCACGGCTGGGTTAAAGCGCTCAATATGGCCAATCATTAGCTGCACATTCGCATCTCGAGCAGCATCGATCATTAATTTTGCTTCATCCAAACTAAACGCAATAGGTTTCTCGATCATCAAGTGAATTCCACGCTGAATGACCTCCTGGGCTACTTCCTGATGGAGACTGGTTGGTACGGCGATCGTAACCGCATCCGGTTTCTGTTCATCCAACATTTTCCGATAATCTATGTAACCTCTGGTGTTATAACGATCTGCGATCGTGTTTACAACTTTTTCATTCTGGTCAGCAACTCCAACAAGACGCACATCCGGTAATTCCCAGTTTACGCGGGCATGATTACGCCCCATACTTCCAACACCGATAACTGCTGTTGTTAGTGTCATAATTTATTTACCTCCATTACGATTGTTTCTAAATCTGTTTGGCTCAACTGAGGATGGACAGGCAATGAGATTACTTCTTTCACGATTCGTTCTGTAACCGGTAAGGATATGTCCCCGTAACCAGCCTCCAGAAGATGAGCTTGTTTATAAGCAGGATATGGGTAAAAAATACCAGTTCCAATCCCGGCGTCATTCAAGGTTTTCACGGCGTCATCGCGGTCATGACGGCCATCAACCCGAATTGTATATTGATGCCAAACGTGGTCATAATCATTTTTGACTTTTGGCGTAATTACACTGGTGATATGTTCAGACATGTAGGTCGCATTCGCTTTTCGTTTTGCGGTGAATTCAGCTAAACGACCTATCTGGACAACTCCGATGGCGGAATGGAGATCGGAGATGCGAAAGTTATAGCCCAACATCTCGTGAAGATAGCGTTGTCGCATTCCATGATTGCGTATCATCTTACTTCGCTGAGCGATTGTTTCATCATTCGTTGTGATCATGCCCCCTTCACCAGCCATAATATTTTTTGTTGCATACAGGCTGAAACAGCCGGTCCCAAAAGATCCAGTTGCTTTGCCTTTATACCTGGCACCAACGGCTTGGCAGGCATCTTCAATGACGACTAATCCATGTTGATCAGCGATGCGCATAATTGAGTCCATATTGCATGGATAGCCATATAAATGTACCGGCAGGATGGCTTTGGTTTTTGATGTAATGGCAGCTTCAATTAGGTCAGGATTTATATTAAACGTATCTTCTTCAATATCAACAAAAACGGGTATGGCACCCGTGTAGAGTATTGCATTCACGGAAGCCATGAAGGTAAAGGGAGTGGTAATAACTTCATCACCTGGCCCAATCTCGTGTGCCAACAGAGCGACATGTAAAGCAGTAGTTCCAGAGGATGTAGCGATGGCAAATTTTGTATTACAGACGGCAGCAAATTTTTCTTCTAATTCAGCTGTCCGTGGACCCTGGACGAGCATCCCCGACTCCAGAACCTCTAAAACAGCCTTTTTCTCCGCTTCACCAATGGTTGGTTTCGAAATTCCTATCATTGTGTTATCTCCTTTTTTCAATTTCTATGGGGTTCGGTAGTTGGTTTGATAATTCGAATGAACATTTTGGGCAATACAAGATTGAATCAAATGAATTGACAACTTTTGGTAATAGTTTCTCGCCACATGGGCAAACATATCCATGCAGCTTTGCAGGATTCCCGAGTACAAGACCAAAATCAGGAACATCTCTGGTCACCACACTTCCTGAACCTACCATTGCCCATTCACCGATGGTTACACCACAACGAATCGTCGAATTAGCTCCCAGTGCTGCTCCGTATTTCACCAAAGTCAGGCTTAATTCCCAATCATCCCCGGCTTTTAAGGAACCATCCGGGTTAATAGCGCGAGGTCTCAGATCGTTTGTAAAACACACATGTGGGCCGATGAACACCCCATCTTCAATGGTAACCCCGTGGTAAATGGAAACGTAATTTTGAACCTTTACATTTTTGCCTAAGGTTACGCCAGCATCAATGTAGACACCCCTTCCAAGGATACAATTCTCACCAATCGTAACATCCTCTCTGATCTGGCATTGATGCCAGATACCGGTGCCATCACCAATATTTGCTTTATCTGATACTTCAGCTGTTGTATGGATACGTACACTCATAAAAACCTCGATTTCTATATAAAAAAGTTTGATGAATTAAGAAGAACGCAATAAAAAGAATTCTTTTTTTCCTGTCTGAATCATGCATTGATTACAATTGTTTTTAGAAAAATGATTTAATAATGTCTATTAATGGCTTTGTTGATCCGGATTCCCTGAATGATTAATATTGGATATTGCGTATTGGTGTTTTCCTGAAGGAAGTACCGATATATGATCTGGGAATTCAAACTCGACGGATATATTCTCCCCAAAAGCCTTTTGGAATGTCTTTTCAATTCTTTGTAAAAGCGAAGATGGAATTTCTCCATCTTTGACCAACCGGATCGTAATATTGTCCATTGATTCCTGGATAATCTGAAATTGTTTGATGGAAGGTTGGGTAAACAAGCTGCTGTAACCATCACCAGCAAAACCTGCCCAGGATGCCCGTCCATCTCGGGTTACGAACTTTTCCACAATACGTCCTTCGACCGATTTGAGTCGTGGAGAAGAACGTCCACAAATACATTCTTTTTCATCATCCCAGGCAGCCTCATCACCAATACTATAACGAATAAAAGGCATTCCCAAGTTGTTCAAATTGGTCACGATGATGCTGCCAGTTTCACCTGGTTGAGCAGTCTTTCCATCTTTCAAAATTTCTACCAGGTTGTTTTCCGCACTAACGTGCAATCCATTCTGTACCTCACATTCGCAAGCAATACCTCCTAACTCTTTGGTTCCATAGCGATTTAAAACTTTACATTTGAAAGTCTCTTCAATTACCTGACGAAATTCATCAGGTAATACTTCAGCAGATGAAATGATCCCATCGAATGTTATTTTCAAATCAGGTTGTTTCCTGACATGTTGAGCAAACCAGAGTAGATTGGAAGCATAACCGAAAAGGATTCTAGGATTTTGGCGTTTTACTTTTTCCGCAAATGCTGCCATTTTCTCTTCAGTTAAGGTGTACGCATTCGTGAGGAAGCGATTCCATTCCCAATCGATCAGGTGTGTACGGAGATAGTGTTCGGTCGTCTCTTCAAAATTAGAACCCCAAAGATAAGCGTGAAGCTGCCCCATTTTCCAACCAGCCCATCCCAGGTGGCGTTGAATATCAGCCGTTACGTTATCACGATAAGCATTATCCTGCAGAAATAACAATGGCTGTCCGGAGGAACCAGATGTTGTTACCTCGCTCAATTGCTTGCGAAGTTTTGGTTCAGTGGTTTGTAATTCGGAAAAATTCTCGCGAATCAAGCTTTTTGTCAGAATTGGCAATTTATGGAAAGCTGTCGGATCGTGGTTAATATCATCAGGATGAAAACCTGCCTGATCAAAAATCCGCTGGTAATATGGCACAAATTTATAAGCATAATTCAGTAGTTTTTTGAGTTTTGCCCGTTGTAAGTCCATCAATTCGGTTTTGGAAAGCCATTGTGTCCGGTTTAACTCGTTTAAACAGGAAAGGATTTGGCGACCAGTCACAGCTGTGTGAAGCTTTAGAACTCCACGACGTAATGTATTATTTATGGTCATATTTCCTGCTAAATATTGTTGTTTCATTTAATAAAGGTACTCATTGTTGGAGAATAATTTAAATAGAAGTGTGAAACTCAGGAATACCGTATTCTGTACCAGGGTCCGATTCGTTTAAAGTCAATCATGCCGATGGATTTACTATCCAGCTTTCTCATCCAGACCGATAACGAAGGAGCGTTATTAATCTCAATACAACAAATAGAACGTTTGCATCCCAACTCTCGAAATAAGTGGAAGCGTGCTAAACTCAAAGCGGTCTGAATACCTTTTCCGCGAAATTCAGGAGCTGTAAAGGAATCAGTACACAGAACATCACCAGACTCTAACTTGGGATGTATTCTCTCCAGACGTGTTAATGGATCCATACTTCCCCAGGCGTACCCTGCAGGATGATCATCATAAAAAGCCACCAGACCTCGATGACCAGCTTCTAATCTTTTTGCACTTAAACGGGCTTCGGATGGCCGATCTAACTGTCGGACGATATCGAGATCTTGTTCTTCAAAATCTCGGATAGATAGTTTTTCGCGTGGTCGCCATTCGGGGAATGGATCCATGAGCGAGCGACCCAGAACAACAAATTTAAGATGTCGGTAAGGCAATCTGGTTAAATCAGAAATGATTGATCGCATAGATACCTTAAATCCATTTTGCTTGGCAATATATTTCCAGTCTTCTGATAGTTCAGCTAACCTGTTCATTAATTCTATGCCTGTGAGAAACTTTTCGATCTCGGATAAAATAGCGGAGGATGTTGTATCCTGCGGTGCTGATTTGCAAGAGAATCGGATCGTGAACGCAGGTATTGCGACCATAATTGACTAAACGTCCACCAAATTTTGCCTTAAAATCCCGAACACCATATTTCTCATTTGGGCTTCCAGCACCACCGAAATCATATGTAATATAGCCATTCTCGGAACCCCATTCTAAAATATGCCAGGTTATGAATTCTGAAGGTGTATAACTTGAATAGACACGGTCTACTCCTCCATACCAACCATAGATCACATCTTTAAAAATCAATTCCACAGAGGAAGCTATGTAAATATTACCCAACCGTACCAGGGTAAACTTCACCATGTTCAAAGGATAAAGTACATTGAAAGCAGCTTCAAATAGGGAAATATCAGCAACGGGAATATGTGCATCCAGGTAAGATTTTTTAATCATCTGGTAAATTGATTTAATTTGTTGAATATTTTCAACTTCATCGATAGCGATTTGTTCTTTTTTTATTGCGCGTCGAATATGTTTGCGTGTTCGTGCTCCAATCTTATTAAACAACTCTTCAGATGTGCAATCCAAATCAATCAGAAAATTCAGATGTTCCTGGAACTCAAAGCCACAGTTGGTGAAAATGGGTTGCATAGCACTCAAGTCAGTCAGGTGACGAAGCTCTGTATAAAGGCCTTTGCTACCTGTTTTTTTCGAATAATCGCTTAATAAAGCTTCCAACGCTTCTTTTCCTGCACTATCTGGTGTACATAATGTACTACCATATGCTATTGACCGCGTTGTTAGACGACTCATAAAGCCATCTTTCAAGCTAACTTGAACAGGTAAGAATAATGCCAGCACCTGACCTTTTTCAGAAACTGCTGCCCTCAGTTCTGGTTGATAGCCTATTGCTTGCATGAAGACTTGAAACATCTCAGGGGTATGAAAAATATTCCCCTGAGGATGTTGGTTCACAAAATCCGACCATGTCTTTTCGTCAAGTCTGTCAGTAATTTTAAAGTCCATTTTCCTTCACAACCCGCTCAACTAATTCCACATACTCAGAACCTACTTTTGACCAGTTATAGCGTTGATTGAATTTCTGACTTCCACGAGATAACTCTGCCATACGTTCTGGATTACTATGTAAGTACCGGATTTTTTGTGCCAAATCTTGCACATTTCCCGGCTCAAAGAACTCTGTATTCGTATCACTGAAATATGCCTGGATAGCTGTTGTGCTGGATGCAATTGCAGGCATTTCCAAAGCTGCATATTCCATCAGTTTTGTTGGCAAAAGACCATCCGTGAATACATCGTCTTTATAAGGTACTACTCCCAGGTCACAGGACCTTATGATGTCAGGTAATTCTTCCGCAAGGTGAAGTTTTTCCATGCTGACGTACCTACTTAATCCTCTTTCCTCAACTATTTTGGCAACATCTGGCAAGAAAGCTCCATGTCCAATTAAGGTAAAATGTATACCTGGAATTTCATTGCGAAGCTGATCGACTGCCAGTACAACGAGATCCAGTCCGTAACGTTCATGGATACTACCGTGATAGATAAGTCGGAACTGATTGGGTTCAGGTTTGTGGCCGTTACCATTCTCTTTTGGAAAGAAAATCTGGTTGTCAGCCACATTCAAAATTACACTACATTTTCGTTCCGGAACGCCACGTTTTATCAGTGCCTGACGCCAATGTTCGCTTACAGTGATGACTTGGTTTGCAAAATTACATGATATTCTCTCCTGCCATTTGACAAGCTTTGCCAGGAAGGACATGCTGGATTTAAACCGGCCAGCAAAGAATTCGGGCATCAAATCATGCAAATCCAGGATGATGGGAACGCCCATCATCCTGGGGATAAATGCACTAAACACCAGAAAATCAGGTAAATTATGAACCTGAATGATGTCATATTTATGTTTGAAATTAAGGCTGGTAACTCTCACAGTTGCAGTAAAAAAGAAGCGAATGTAATTTAAAAATTTTCCTATTAAACCCATTTCTTTTGATTTAATAAAAGGGAAACGATACTTCTCACGAAAAATACGTACTCCTTTGTAACTTGCCACTTTCAAATCATTGGGTAATCGCAAACAGATGACATCAACTTCGTAACCATTTCGCAAGAGAATCTCGGCTTCCCGCTGAACCCTGGTTTCAGCCAGAGGGTAGATTGCGTAAACAATCATGCAACAACGCTTTGATTTCTTTTTTTCAGCCATGTTTTTCTCCTAAAACTTTTTTCAATGAAAGGTGACGGAATAACTCATATCCCCATTTACTGACTTGGAGAAACCTGGGAGAGTAAACAGAAATATTGCGACCGTAATTTACCAGCTTTCCACCAAATTTCGCTTTAAATTTTCGTGGACCATATTCTTCGTCAGGTTTCCCAGCACCACCAAAATCGAAGATATGATATGCATGTTCCGATCCCCACTTGAGTGAATCCCAAACCATCAGATCATTGGGTAAATAAGCTGCAAATTCTCGATCAAAGCCACGATACCAACCGTGAATGACATCTTTATAGAGCAAGGAAACTGAAGCAGCGATATCATGGCCATCAGCCCTACCAACCAAAATTCTGATCATGTTTTTCGGGTATAGTATTTTGAATGCTGATTCAAATAATGAACTATCTGCGAGAGGAATATGGGCGTTGGAATAGGTTTTTTTTAAGATGCTAACGACTGATTTAATCTGAGCTTCCTCGTGAATTTCGATGATTTCGAACTGATTTTTGCTTAATGCTTTGGTTATTTTTTTCTTGACAGATGAATGAATATTATTCATCACTTGATCCGCTGGTAAATCTGTATTTACCAGATAATTCAGATGGTCTTCAAATGAATATTTGCACCTTTCCAAAATTGGCTGGATATCATTTGTGTCATTTGAATTGCGCAATTCGATAAAGAGAGCAGAATTCTTTATTGAATCTCTATAACCATTCAACAGTTTTTCTAATCCATCTCTGCCTTCCTGATCCTGTATGTACAATGGGCTTCCATACGCAATTGCCCGTGTTGTCAATGGGCGTAACAAACCTGCTAATAAATGAATTCGTACTGGTAGTAACAGCGCAATCACCTGATCGCCACTGACAGCTGCCCAAATCTCTGGTACATGATTGCGTGTTTGGCGGAATACCTCGAACATTTCCGGTGTATGAAAGATGTTTCCATGTGGATGTTTGTCCACAAAATCTCGCCACTGTTGTTCTGGGAGGGTATGAACAATTGATATGGGAATCTTCATTTCCAGTTCAGTCTCCGTGAAGCGGTTTCCCTGAGATCAACCCAGCCAGTTGTTTCATTTGCGATTTACGCACATACCGAACAACAGTTGGGTCTGCCAGGAATTCTTGTTTTTTCAACCAAGCCATAAAATAAGCACCAATCATTGCCATGCCTCCGATGAAATATGGACGATCCGTTATCCTACGGATACCACGGGCGATCATAAATAACGGATGATATCCCATGCGGTATGCACCCCTGCCTTGTTCTATACAACTCTTCAGGTAACCTGTTGCAGCACCGGTGAATCGATAATGATAGATTTTCAAAGAGAGAAAACTTACCACTTTCCATCCTTTAGCAAGAGCAATCCATTCGTCGATTCCATCCCAACCCATTGAAGCTACCAGACCGCCAATCGCTTCAAAACACTCACGTCGGTATACTTTTGTGCAGCCACGCACATGATCTTTTACTGTGTATAAAACCCAGAACTTCCCATCAGGTCTTTCATACAACCCGCCGCCTGCAATCCCCAGTTTAGGATCCAAAGCGAATTGATGGAAAAGTGACGCAAAGTAATCCTTTTCAAAAGTCACATCTCCATCCAATTTGACGATAAAGTCATAATCCTGATCAAGAACTTCAAATCCGGCGTAAAAAGCTTCTACCACGCCCTTCCCGCGCTGGCGAATACCTGTGTCCTTCCGGTTGACCAGTTTGATCCAGTTATATTTCTGTGTATATTTTTTGATAATTGCTTCAGTGCCATCTTTTGAACCGTCGTTTACGATTACCCACATGGCAGGACGGATTGTCTGTTGAATCATCGATTTAATCGTGTCGTCCAGATATTCAGCCTCATCTTTGACCGGGGAAATGACGACATACTTTGTAAATCCACTACTATTTCTTTTTGATGACGAAGATTTGTTTGCTAACATTTCAGACCTCTTTTGCATACCTTTTGATTTCTCCATGAACTGTACTGGTAAAAAGTTCAGCAAGCTCCTGAGTTCCTTTATATAAATTGAATTCATTTTCGATAATCTCTCGACCCCTCTGTCCCATTTTGATAGTGGTGGATGGATTCTGAGTAACGATCTCATATAGAGCTTCCCCTAATACAGCTGGAGCGTGTGGGGGAACCAATAACCCTGAACCAGGTTGGATTAACTCGTTGATACCAACGATATCGGTTGAGATGACTGGTAACTCCATCGCCATGGCTTCTGCAATTGAGACTGGGATTCCATCACGATCACCGTTTTTAGCGATGACACAGGGAAGTACAAATACATCAGCCCAATTTTTAAGAAGGCCTAGAACGTTTTTCTGGGGGAGTCCTCCCAGTAATTGGACATGATTCTGTAATCCATGTTTATGGATACGTTCCATTAGGTGGGAATGGAGTGGTCCTTCTCCAACAATTTGGCATTCGACATCCACTTTTTTTTCCACCAAATAATGAATGGCCTCGATCAAGTCAATATGTCCTTTTTTCTCAACCAGACGTCCAACAGAAAGGATGTGTAGTCTGTCATGAATTGGCTGTGTACCATTCGGTGTAAATTGAGTTATGTCGACCCAGGGATGTAAAATGTGAATCTTGTCTGCTTGAATTCCAGGATAGGTTGTCAACAAATGTTTTTTATTGTATTTTGATACAGTTACCATAAAAGTTGCGTTCTCGATTTTTTGTTGAACATGAGTTGCTTTTGTGTAAATATCTGCAGCATGAGCAAACGGCCAACGACCAGGGCAACCAAAACAGCCCGATCCATAAAATGGACATGAATATGATCGAACTGTTTTGAACGCAAAATATAAGCAGCGTAAACTCCTTGCAAGAAGTGCAGAATGGTCAACCTCGACGATTTATAACTACTCATCGGTTGGGATAGCAACTCGAAAAGCGTGCTGAAATAAACCTTGGGATGTGAAAACATATAATAGAAATTAGCAAGGATAAAGGAAATAAATTTAAAGTCAGTCCAACGCTCTGGAATCAGGTAGATTGTTTCCTGATAGAGGGTTTTTTGTTCCGGTGAACACGAATCAATGGTAATTGGATAGCGAAGTGACATGATCTGAATCTGAAACTTTCCCAGTTGCCTTAAGGTAGTGATTTCCCGGTCAATAAAGGTATTGGTCAACTCTGGGTAAGTGCCGATGAGATACACGAGCTTGATAGTTTCCTTTTTCTTGGTATGTATATCTTCTATTTCTTCCATGTTTCGATTTAATACCCTTTCAATTGATTTCTGAACCCACCGAACGCACCGCCATTTCAATACTGATGACCCGATCTAAAAACTCTTTATAAAACGACTGGCTATTAGTGGATTGTTCAACGAATGCTTTAAATTCGTCAGGTTCATATAAACCTTGCGATCGCATGGTGCTTATATTTAGAAAACCTTCTTTCCGGGCATAATCATGAAAAGCTGAACGCCAAGCTGGTAAAGGATATTCAGAATAATGAGGAGACGGCCAAATCTGAATATCTTTCCTCAGGAATTTTTTACCACCTATTGATATCCCACGATTGAATATACCTTTCCAAAGTGGCCAAAATTTCTGTATGTTGGAAAAGCGGATAGGAATGGCAGGTCCACCAGTGGTGGTAGCCAGATTCGCCAGAATTTTATTTTCCCGTTCAATCAATGTCCGAACAAATACATGATGGCGTGGATATTTCCACCTGTAGTTCAGGGAGATAGCAAAATTGATCGGTGCTTTGAAGCATAATGGCGCTAAAGAGCGATTGATGCCTGCAACAGCTGAAAGATATGCTCCTCCATGATTGGAATCTCGACTGGACTCAAAGCGGTCGATTTTAACCGAGTTGGGAAAATCAGAATATTTTTCGGTTATTTGGTGGACAAAATCAGACAATTCCTGCCTGACTTCACTCGTTCGGTTATATCGCATCACCGGTAATGGAAAAGGTTCAGAAATTTTATTATTTAGTAGAGCATCGTAATTGAGCTTCGTAGTCCTGCCTATTTTTGTTTTTTCTATCTGCCAACTAAAACCACGCAAATTTTCACCACCTACTCCCATCAGATTGGTGTGCATGTCCGAATTTCTTTCTTCGAACCCACGCATTGTTATCGCAAATCTGAGCAAGCTTGCGCGACCATCTCCGCACCCAAGCGCTCGATTAAACCAATCAAATTGATCTTGAGCCCATTCTTCAGGTAGTTGAGAGTGTAAATATTCCCAACCCATGACATCACAAATCTGGCGGGAGATCTGCACATCGGGATTTTCTTCCGGACCCATACAATAGGCTTTGAAAGGATGGTTAATTTTTGATGCCACTATCGCTGCCAACCGCGAATCAAATCCACCAGTAAGATCGACCCATGTTTTCCCCTCCTCATGTAAGGCGTATGAGAATGTTTCCTTTAAAATAGCAGCAGATCTAACCAGTGCTTCGTTAAATGAGAGATCTGATATCGATGGATTGACGGTTGGTGACCAATACTCTTTCTGATAAAATCGCCCATTGGAAGCAGTCAAGACTTTTCCACCCATTAAGCGCTTTACGTCCTGCCAAAGTGTTTTATCGCCATCTAACCTCCCCGTTCGCAAGAAATGTTCAACAGCAAGGATATCAACTGGAGAATTTATTTGTGCAGCGAGAGCGAATGCTGAACTGGATACCAGAAGACGATTTCCTTGCTGGCCATAGAATATTGAAAACATCCCAACCGCATCAGCGATCACTGATAATTGTTCTTCCCGACTGTTATAGATCACCAGGGCAAAATGACCATCGTACTCCTCTAATGCATTCATACCGCGATCAATATATTCCTGAAGTAGACGATTGAGAACTGTCTTTGGATGATTATTCCCAGTAAGGGGCACAACAGTACCACATGCCAATATCCAGGAGTCACTCATTGAATCTTTAACAACTCCAGGGTGAACCGAAACAGGAGAATCCAGCTTTGCTGCCAGGAAATTTCTTCCTTTCGCCCAATCGGATGTGATTCCCAAGTGTTTGAATTGGGCGGTCAGCTGCGATAGATTCCGAAATTCATCTTCGATGGGTTGTATTTGTAATTCAGAGCTAACAATAACAGTGAAACCAGACATTATTTTCCTTTAATTTTGTTTTCCTGTTCAAATTGCCTCTTTTTTGAGACCTTTTCCATGAAATCGAATTTTGATTAACGTGCAACAATGCGTTTTACGTAATCCCAGATCGTGAATGCATCAAGATCACCTGTGATGGCTAACCCGCAGCGTGCTCCATCCGGCCAACGAGAAAGACGCACGAGTGATGAATGATTTCCTTCTAATTCTTTCAATAGTGATCGTTCATCTTCGTGACGAAAAGTATTCCGATCAAGAAATATGGAATAAGCCTCAGAATTTGCACTCACCTCAGTCAAATAACCTTGAGAGCGTAAAAACCGTTGCAGGGGTATAGGAGAATCTGGAGAAAGGCCGATGAGTGGACGTTTTTCACTGCGTAGGAAGAAATTATTGGAACAAACGATCTGGTAGTCCATGTCCCATGGTTCGGTACCTGAAATTATTTCAGGTGAACGTGCGAGAACTCTTGCCCGGTCAGGAGCAGAAATTTGTGCATAAAAAAGCTGCCCACCCTCATTTAGAATTTTAAATTCTGTCTGTTCGAGAGATTGAAACCAGGCAGCAATCTCATCCAACCGGGCAATCCAAACACCAGGTGAAAGTGAACTCGCTTTGGCCAATACTGCTTGAAGAGCAGGCTGACATACTGCTGCACGTTCAGGGTGCAATCCCAATGTGAATAATTCTCCATATTGATAGGCGTACTCCAACATGGCGAGCCAAATATATGTCATAACATTTGAATCAGTAATGTGAAGACGATCAATCAGCGCTTCATCATCTGGTAAACAATAGGGAATCCGGATTAAATTGTCGGACCAACTCGGCAATGCAGGATAAACATCTGCTGATTGTGCTCCATAGAAATCGAGCACCTTATGGTAAGCATCCGTTGCCAAGCCACCTACCACATCCAGAACTAGAGCCTGGCTGCTATCGTATATAAAACCTGTTTTTTTCAAAGCACTCAGAGTGTCCTGATTCCAGCGGAGATAAGGGCAACGAAAACCAGTAACGGAGATACCCAATTCCTGGAATACCAACTGGGCTTCCTGAAAATGGGCGAGTTGTTGCTCTTCGCTGAGCTGAGAGTAATCCACGTGATGTAATCCATGAATAGCAAATTCCAAACCCTTAAGTGATTTCTTCTTTGCTGCCATGGGATTGGAAGCCAGAGCAGATGCAGTAATTGGGATCGTTGCTGAGCATTCATATTTGTTTAAAGGTTCCATTAATGCTGCCAACGCATTATACATTTTCCCAGCCGTCAGGCCATAGTGGTTGGCAATCACCCGGCCACGCGCTAACATAGGCATAATACCTTTGCCTTTTGCAGCAATTAAGAGTGGATTAGTCATAGACATATTGCTCCTTTGATGCGATACGATGATAAATTTCATTTGTCTTATGGGCAATCTGATCAAGATGGTAATTCTCCTGAGCAAATGTCCTTCCATTTTTCCCCATTTTCTCTTTCAAATCTGGATCTAGCAGCAAGCGAGTCATAGCCATGGTGAGACCTTCAATGCTACCTACATCCACCAGTAAACCTCGTTCAGAATCTGCCCCCACCATATCTACAACTCCACCAACCTTGGTAGCCACAACAGGTTTCCCCGCTGCCATCGCTTGAGCAATTACCATCGGAGCTGTCTCTTGAGCGGATGGAAGAACCAAAATACTGCATAACGCAAATTTATGAATGATTTTTTCTTCCGATAAAGAACCTGTAAAAATAATCTGCTTTTCAAGATTATTTGCATGAATCCATTTCTTGATTGTTTCAACATATGCGGGTTCTGACTGTATCTCTCCTGCAATAAGCAAACGCGCAGATGGAACCTGTTGGATGACCCTTGTAAAAGCCTGTACCAGTTCAAAAACCCGTTTGCGGGGTAGAATGCGGCCAGCAAATAAAATAATCTTCTCATCTGCATATTTTTCTTGCGTGAAATAGCGCTCATCAATGGCATTTGGAACATAATATATCTGAATATCCGATTTAAGCTTTCCATTGAAGTAGCGGGTTACATAAGGGCTGATGGCAATCAAATGTTGAGCATTGTTGACCACATACCGTTCGGTTATCAGACTGTCATAATACATCCGGGTTCGTTTGATCCACGAGCTGTAATGTTTGCCATCTTCCCATCGGATGCCATGAATAGTAATAACCGTGGGGATACCAGTTCGTAATGCTACCAGAGCGTCTGCTCCGGCATCTTGAGCATGAATCAGGTCGGGTTTAATCTCGGCAATTTTCTTATTTACGATGTTCTGGTAATTTTTATAGTTGCGTAGCCGTTCAAAACGGGGATAGTGAGCGAGAAAGTGAATTGTCAAATTAGACTGCTTGATGGTATCTGTCCTGGTAGAGGTTGTTGGGGAAGAAGTTAGAATATGTAAATCAAGGTCCTTCGTTTGCGCCAATCCTTTCACCAGATATGCGAAGGCAGCCTGAACTCCTCCATTGATATGAGCAACGTCCATTGGATATGCCCCCATTAACACAACCTTCAAATTTCTATGCATATAAATAATCCAATTCTGGTTTAACTTCAGACAAAGGCTGGCGACCTTTCAAGTATGGATAAACCATATTTGCTATCAACCCAAGCACCATCCACCAAAGGACCAATCCAATTCCAAACCAGCGCATGTCGAAAAAATTACAAATGGTAAAATTGAAAACCATAATCAACCATAAAGAGCCCAGTAATGGCCGGCTCCAAAAACCTTCTTTTGGTAATCGTCCCCAAACCCGTATCGACAATACAAACCACCAAAAAACTGGAAACATATATAAAATGAATCCAACCAGTCCTAATTCAGTCAGAACTGTCATGTAGGTATTGTGTGAGGT
>Ga0351914_1136_pt1 | contig 22554 bp, 22 predicted proteins | sample TotcelHT113001M5_FD_205824 | JGI IMG/M metagenome (GOLD analysis project Ga0351914, IMG submission 205824) | Enriched cells from coal bed in the Powder River Basin, Montana, United States - Total cells T11 rep1 HSBNCT.T11.300.1.M5 ... | reverse complement strand
AGGGGGGTGTTACAGGAAAAGGCAGGGCGAACCGGAGGGGGATGGTAAACAGATCGGGGCGGCCGCGGTCTCCGGCGGAGCTGCCCTCCGTGGTCAGGGGGCAGCTCCAAAAAAATTCGCCCCTCCCCACGGCAAGGTGAACGTTGCTGGGGGGAGGGGCGACACCCGGCCTCAGGGTCTATTGCACCAGTTTAGGGGGGGCCAGGACCCCGCCTTTGGACCCTCCAGGCAATCCCGTAGATATATTGGCTAACTTTACGAGCTTCCCACGGACGCGCTTGTCGCTGGTGGTATTCACCACCTCAAAAATCTCTAAGCCCACAAAATTGTAGATTGGCTCATCGTGCCCGAATTTAGCCGTCTCTACCACGGGAATGACCGTGAGCCAGGTTGTACCCCCATGGTTATTATTGAACTCTTCTTTGATGGCGGCCAGCACCGAAGCGTCGGCGCCGTTTTGTAGGTTGACGATTTGACCTTTATACAACTCGGGACAGTTGTCTTTGTCGACATAATCCTTTAAGGTAGAAGCCGAGGCCGCATCCGGAGGAACCACAAACCAGCCTGCGGTATCAGTGATATCGGGGGTCATGTGGACCGTCACGATGGTTCCCTCATAGACGTTCCCCCCAGCATCCATTGCCACGTTTTTGTCCAGACAAATTGGGAGGGAACCTTTCCCGACGGCTGAAACAAAATCAGTCACTGCGATGGCCGTGGCGGATAAATTGCTGGCGCTGCGGCCGAGGATTTTAGCAAAAAACATGGTAACGTCGTTCCGACGCGTCGTGACCCTTATGCTATTGGCGTTAGAGGATGCGCCCGGAATGAAGGTGTGGCTGGCATAATCCCACCGCCCCGTCTCGGCAATTACTCCAGAATCGTAGGCCAAATAGCTGCCATCGACCTTGTTTTTATGCGCCACAAGTTTGGCCGTATCGACCGCCTTCGCACAATTAGGGTTCACGTTATCAGTGGTCTTAACCGGCAGCACCATAGGCCAAAGGGCGCGGGCCCCGGACAGGGCCCCGGCTTCCGCCGCCTTGGCCAATTCCCGTTTCACGGACACCATGTGGGCAATATCCAGGGCCAGGGCGGCGCTACCCAAAAAAACCACCAACCCGATCGCCACATAGACCGTCACGGCTCCTGATTCGCTTTTCACCAATCCCTTTTTCACGCGGTTCATCTGTCACCTCTCTCCATCCATGGTCATTCACACGTCATGGTAGTGGCTACCGTTAGGGTTTTACTACTGCCAAAGCCCGGAATGAGTTTGTCGATAACAAACCAGGTTTTCGTGGCAGTGACCGTGACGATAAGGTCCTCTCCCGCCAGAATGGAGGGATTGGATTCAATCGCGGCCGGCCCGGTCAGGGCGACGTTGGGGCTGGAATCACAGGGGAGGCGGCCGCTTAATCCCCAGGTAGTGAGGACGTAATTACTTATAGAGGGGCTTAAATTTTTCGGCAGGATGCGGTGACCGCTAGCGTCGGTCAAATATCGGCTGCCATAGCGGGCGCCTTCCCGGCTGGCGTCGGACATCAAATGCCGCATGTACCAGGCATGGCCGAAATCTACGATGCCGAAGATAAGTAACATCAGGACCGGAAAAATGATGGCAAACTCCACGGCGATTGCGCCGTGTTCTGCACGCAGGCCCCGCTTCGTACCAGATCTAAATCCGAATCTCATAGTTTGCCTCGTTGAGCTGAAAAATTCTCCCTTTTAATCAGCGTTCTCCATTTCACGCCGGGGGGATTGCCGGGCTGTTGTATAAGGAAGTTAAATGATTCGCCCATGGAGCGCTATCCGGAAATCTCTGATATTGGCGGCATAAAAACCTGTTTTTGGCCGGAAAAAAGGAAAAAAACCCCTGATGTAAATGCCCAGCAACCCCGCTAATGGCGCCTAGCGTTTACAAAAATTCCCCCCGATGGCCGGTTTTTCAATCCTCCTAAATCTTCCGGGGTAAAATGGATTTCCACAAAAATTCGCTAAGTTACCCCCATTGGAAAAAGGCAGTCGGGGATGATTTGGGTTCTTGGGGCATGGGGCATCACGGAAAAAACTTCGGGCATTCCCCATAAATCTCGAGGGAAAAAATGGATTCTCTGCAATAACCGGAAAATTTTCCGGGGGGGGCTTCAATATTTGCGCGGTTCTTCCTTCAGGAGAGGTGGATTTCTTTCCTGGAGGCCTGGGGCTCCCGCCTGCCGAGATTGCGCCTTTCCCGGTCGGACGCCTGGCAGTGGCCGGCAGATCGCCCCGGGCGAACCATCAGGACCTGGATGCCTTGACCAGGTTGCAGAACTTGATGCCGATTTGACGTCAAACATGTAATATTGTTCACCGGGGTTGTAGGGGCGGGGTCTCCCCGCCCGTGGAGCGATGACCAGAGAATGGCGGGCGGGGAAACCCCGCCCCTACTTGTTTGACGGCAACTTGGTATGACATGCATCACCTGCGCGCCCGCGGGTGCGCCCTGGAGCAGGGTGGACACCTAGGCCGCCCCGACAAAAGACAAGTTGCCCGTCTGAGCCCAATTTGGCGTCAGTTCTAATCGTAGGAAAAGGTGAAGGTGGTGGAAAACTTGATCAGGGAAGTGACGATGATAATCCCGATTGCCACAATTATCAGCAACAGCAGGGGATAGACGATGATTCGGCCCCGGGGAGAGTGCTGGAGGCGAGCCCGGAGCCATCCCAGGGCCCGGGCGCACTCCTCTGAGAACAAGAAGATGAGCAGTAAAAAACCGGCAAGAAAAAGGATATCCCTGATAGCGTTATCCCGGAAGCCAATGGTAAGAAAGGCGCCCTTATCTCCCACCGCCGGCAAGGGGAATGACGCGGCGGTTTTTTTGCCCGGACATCCGTCCCCCCATTGCCCCCTTATTCGCCTCGGACCTCAGTCTTATACAAGATCCAGGCTGCTACGATAACAATCACGGTACCCAGGAACAGGAACGGGTGCTGGCTTACCTCCTGCCGCACCCAGACCCACACCTGGTAGCAGACGTTGACGGAATTGTGCCACATGGCATCTAACCCCATAATAACCTCCGGTTAGGCAGCCCGTTGCATCCCCTTAACGTGTTATTATATCATAATTTCCCCCTTGAGAGAAATCCAGCCGGGGCGGAGGCGGCCCTCAGGTTAAGGGAACCAGTTCCACCCGACCCCAGGCGCCCAACTTCTCCCCCACGATGATGACCGCCCCCAGGATGTCCGGAAGAGTTGCGGCCCAGGCCAGGGCCGGGGCGATGGTGTCGGGGCCCTGCACCCGGTTGCCTAAAGCGGTGGCCGCGGCATCGGCCAGGGCGGCGCTTTCGGCCAGGACGCAGGCGGCGTCCGCCCGGCCGAAGCTCAAGGAATGCCCCACGCTGGCCGAGGAAGTGCAGACCCCTAAAGGACTGAGGCTGGGATCGAGGTTCAGCCCCACCCGGTGGCTCAAGGGGGATTGGCCGGCAAAGAGGGCCACCGTGGCCGGTTGGGTAATGGCCAGAAAAATGTCGCCGCCATTTTCCACGATGACTTCGGGGCTCAACAGGGCCAACCGCCGTCCCACCCGGGCCGCCAGGGTCCCGGCCACTGCGGCCATGGGACCTACCCCGGTCGCGGCCGCGGCCTCGATCATCTCCCGGACCACCGGCGGGGCGAAGGGGTCGGCGGGCCAGGGGACCAGAGTGGTGAGAAAGCCGGGGTTGGCGGCAATGTAGGCCTCCAGCTGCTGCCGTTCCTGGATAACCAGATCCCGGACCTCCGGCGAAAAATCCCCGGCGGCCAGCACCCAGAGATCGGTCTCCTGCACCGCCACGCGAAAACCCACCAACCCCGGCCGGGCCATGCGGGTGCGATAGGTGCGGGGTTCATTGGGCAAGGAGCTCATGAAACATGTCCCTGGTTTCTACTGAGGTTATGAGGGGATGCGAGTTTGCGGCAGGGGCGACGATCCCTCATAAAAAATTCTCCCCCCCGCCCCGTAACAGAGCCACCTTGTTGCCAATTTCCACAAATTCCGCCACGCTCAGGGTTTCTCCCCGGCGCTGCCGGTCGATGCCCAATTCCGCCAGGAGGGCGCGCATCGCGTCGGGATTCAGCCCGAAGGCCGCGGCCCCGGACACCAGGGTGTTGTTCAGGGTCTTGCGGCGGTGGCCGAAGGCGGTTTTGACCAGGCGGTGCAGCAAGGCCTCATCAAGCGCCCTCGCGACCGGGGTCTCCGGGACCAGCCGCAGCACCACCGAATCCACCTGGGGCGGGGGATAAAAATTACCCGGCGACAGGGCAAAGAGGCGGGTCACCCGGAAATGGTACTGGACCAGGACCGACAGAATCCCGTAATCCTTGGTGCCCGGCGAGGCCAACAGCCGCGCCCCCACCTCCTGCTGCATCATGAGCCCGGCCTGGGAGATGGCCCGGATGTCCCGAATCAAGGTGAACAGCAGCGGTGAGGTGATCTGGTAGGGCAGGTTCCCCACCACCACCAGGGGCCCGCCCGCCTCCCGGGCGGCCCCGGGGAAGTCAAACTCCAACACGTCCTGACAGATGACCTGGACGCCCGGGGTCTCCACCAAAAGTTCTTCCCGCAGAAACCGGGCCAGATCCGGGTCCCGTTCCAGGGCGATCACCCGGCGGGCGGCGGACGCCAACCAGCCGGTGAGGGCCCCCAGGCCCGCGCCGATCTCCACCACGGTTTCCTCACCGGTAAGGTTCAAGGCCGCGACAATACGCTGGGCCTGGTGCGGGTGGAGCAGAAAATGCTGGCCCAGGGCCTTCTTAGGCCTTAGGCCCAGACGCTGCAGGAGGGTTTTGGGAGAGAGCGAGGACACGAAGGGCCTTTTTCGCCTTGCGCCGGCGATAGCGCTGCACGATCCACAGGGTCAAGAAATAAGCCACGACGGCCGGAGGAACGGCTATGATGACGCCCCCCACCTGCAAGGCCACCCCACCCTGCCAGAGCACGTCAAGCCACGCGTTGAAACTGAAGGATTCAGGAAACACCAGGGGCTTGCCGCGATACAGCAGGAATTGTCCCACCTTGTAGGAGGCCAGATAGATAGGGGGAATGGTGAGAGGATTGCAAATCTGGACGCCTAGAACCGCGGTAACCGGGGAGACTCTCAGGAGGGTGGCCAGGGTCAAGGCTCCCACTATATGGAAAGGAATGGTGGGAGTAAAGCCGATGAACACCCCCAGGGCCATACCCCCGGCGATTTTGCGGGGATCCTCCTGGAGGCGGAGGAATTTCAGCCAGTGGTAGCGGAGAACGCGTCGCAGAGCCATAGGAACAGATTAAGGGGCCAAGGCCCGGTCGGCGTCGGTCCCGGCCTCCCGGAGCTTCCGGCGCAGCACCTTGCCCACCGCGCTTTTGGGCAACTCGGAGCGAAACTCGATAATCTTGGGGACCTTGTAGACCGCCAGCAAGCCCCGGCAGTGGGCCTCGATGTCGGCCGCACTGAGCGCGGCCCCATCCTGAGGCACGATAACCGCTTTCACCGTTTCCCCCCGGTAAGCGTCGGGCACCCCCAGGGCCGCCGCCTCTTTCACCCCCGGGTGCTGATAGAGCACCTCTTCCACCTCCCGGGGATAGATTTTATAGCCCCCGGCAATGATCAAATCCTTTTTTCGTTCCACGATATAAAAATACCCGTCTTCATCCATGCGGGCCAAATCCCCCGTGAAGAGCCAGCCGTCCCTCAGGACCTTTTCGGTCTCTTCCGGGTTGCGCCAGTACCCCTCCATGACCTGGGGGCCCTGGATTGCCAGTTCTCCCACTTCGCCGGGGGGAAGGTCTCGGGCGCCGGTCTCCTGGTCCACCACCCGCGCCCGGGTGCTGGGCAGGGGAATGCCCATGCTGCCTTCCGGCCGCCTTCCCCGGACGGGATTGAAGTGGGTCACGGGGGCGGCTTCGGTCAGGCCGTAGCCCTCCATCATGGTGCAGCCGCTCAACGCCTCGAAGCGGTCCCGCACTTCCTGGGGCAAAGGCGCCGACCCGCTGATGCAGGCCCAGAGGGATGACAGGTCGAGCTTGGGCAGGCGGGGGTCGTTGATCAGGGCCACAAAGAGGGTGGGGACCCCGGGCAGCATGGTGGGCCGGTATTTCTGCATGGCCTTGATAAAGTTGCTGATCTCAAAGCGGGGCAAGACGATAATCGTGGCTCCCTGGGACATGGGCCAGTTGAGACAGGCAGTGAGCCCGAAGGAGTGCGAAAACGGGAGCAGGCCCATAAGGCGTTCGCCGCCGTACCGCACCTGGGGCAGCCAGGCGCTGATCTGGGCCACGTTGGCCATGAGGTTGCCGTGGGTCAACCTGGCCGCCTTGGGAATGCCGGTGGTGCCGCCGGTATATTGCAACACCGCCAGGTCCCCGGGGTCCGGCAGGGGCGTGGCAGGCCCCAGGGGATGTTGCAGTAACTCCCGGAAGGAGTGCCGGTTCGGCCCCGGCGCAAAGCCCGTGGCCAGGCCATCCCGCCGGGCTTTGAAGGGATAGAGCCATCTCAGGGGCCAGGGGAGAGCCTCCCCCAGACCGGTGATGATGATATGGGTCAGATCAACCTGGGCGCGCATTTCTTCCAACCGGGGCAGGAAGTGGTCCAGGAGCACCAACCGCTGGGCGCCGGAGTCGGCCAATTGATGGGCCAATTCCTTGGCACTGAGCAGGGGATTCAGCATCACCGCCACGGCGCCCAGGCGCAGGGCGGCGTGGTAGGCCATCACCAGTTGGGGGCAGTTGGGGAGGAAAATGCCCAGGCGATCCCCGGGGGCCAGACCCAGATTCTGCAGGGCGCCGGCTAAACGGGCGGTCTGGGTGTTGAGTTCGCCATACGTGGTGGTCCGGCCGAAAAACACCAAGGCCGGGGCGTGGGGAGATTTTTCCGCCGCTTGCAGCAACAGCCGGGGCAAGGAGGTGGTGACCGGCCCCACCGTGAGAGGCACTCCCGGGTCATAGTGCTGCGCCCAGGGAAAGGTCATCATAGTCCTCCTCTAATGCTGGTGGGAGCCTCCTTCCTGGCATTCGGAGCAGGTGCAGGCATGATGCTCTTTGAGATCCTCAGGGGTGGCCTCCCGCACCTGGCGGATCGTGAAGGAAACTTCCAGGTCTTTGCCGGCCAGGGGATGGTTGAAGTCGATGAGCACGGTTTCGGGCCGCACCTCTTGCACGATGAAATACACCTCTTGACCGTCCTCGTTCTCGGTTTCGAATACCAGGCCCGGGCGTAACTCCACCTCCGGCCCAAAGTCGGAGCGGGGGACTTCCATGAGCAGTTCGTCGTCAAATTCGCCGTAGGCCTGTTCGGCCGAGAGATTGATTACTTTCGCGTCATTTACTTTCATGCCCAGCAGGGCTTCTTCCAGGCCCGGAGGCATCGCCCCCCCGCCCATGCAGAAAGAGATCTCCTCCGGCTCTCCATCGGGGGGATAGGTCTCCGCCTCACCCAGGTTGATGAGATAATCAATGGTAACAAAGGAATTCTTATCGACGTTCATGATGTTCTCCTGAGAAAGGCAGCCGTCCACACCCTGAGTTGGGGGGAAAATGCGTTATGTGCAGAACCTCAGCCCGCTAACCCGGACCCGGGCGCCGGCTTGAAAGATACCTGCACCAGGGGCGCAGCCGGTTCTCCTTTATGGTTTGGTGCCCATGATGATCCGGCCGGTATTGAGCAGATTGCACGGCACTGCCTTTTCCACGGTAATGCCCGCGTCCTTCATGACCCGGATGACGTCCAGATCGGTGGTGAAGCCGATGCGGACAAAAACCGGGGCCATCACGTCCTCGACGCGACCCCAGAGGCTGCCGTTCTGAGAGCGGGTGTGATTAACCGCAATGATCCGGCCGCCGGGCTTGACTACCCGGTGAATCTCCTGGCACACCTTACGGGGGTCCTGGACCGTGGTGATCACGTACGCGGCCATGACGAGGTCGAAATGATTGTCGGGGAAGTTGAGGTGGGAGGCATCCATGACGTGGAGGTCGAAACGGCAGCCGCTATTGATATTGGCGGCTTTTTCCCTGGCCCGTTCAATCATGGCCCGGGAAATGTCGATTCCCACCAGCTTAGTCCGGGGGGGGTAATAATCAAGGGTGGAACCGGGACCCACGCCGATCTCCAAGACCTTCTGGTGAGGCCGCCGGGGCACGTATTTAAAAGCCTTGCGGCGGCCGGGCCCCAGGAGTTTGCCGAAAACGTATTCGTAGAACGGGGAATAAAACGAATATAATTGTTCCATGTAACGCGGATTCACTTTGCATTTCATATGAAATCCTCTTTTAGGATATAGACTGAAGCAACCGGGTTAAAAAAAATTCAGGCGACCCGGCTAAAAATATCCAATTGTACCCTACAGACCATGGAAAAGTAAATCGCTAATTTTCTCCGCCGCCCGGCGGCATCGCTCCGGACCTTATCAACTCTACCTCCCAGGTATCCTGACCTTGATGGTATCTCAAGATATAGGCGCGATCCGCCGCCCTTACCTTGAAGCAGAGATGACCTGGGGCCACCCACTGGTCCATGACCTGGCGCACGTGCAGCCAAGTCCCCCTCCAGGTAAAACGCCGAGGGCGTTCATGGAGTCGAAACCCGGAGTATGTCTCTACTCGGCAATCCATCTGTCAGTGGCTGGATAAAGCGATACTGGGACAAAATGGGCTGGTGCCCGCCCTTGAAAAAAATCCCGGCCGGCACTGGCTCTCGGTTGAAGGCCGGAAACCCGTTGCAATAGTAACACGAGTAATTTACAATGGCAATGAATCATTAACGTAATTGTGTATTTGGCTCCCCTCGGGGGGCTGACAATCAATGCCCGTTGAGAGGCGCCCGGGTCATAGGTCTCGTTGGCCGGGGGAGAGGTTTTCATCAATGTCGGTAACAAAAACCTTGGGGATGCGGCGGGTGGTGATCACCGGCGTGGGCATGGTGACGTCCATGGGACTCGATGTCCCCACCGTGTGGAATAACCTGTTGGCCGGTGAATCCGGGGTGAGACGCCTGAGCCGCTTTAATGACGAACTCGTGCAACGCTACCGCATTCCGGAGGATTTTCCCGTCATCGGCGGCGCCATCCGGAATTTTGATCTGAAAGAAATTTTGCAGGCCCGGAAAAAAGAAGTCACCAAGGAAGACTTGAAGCAAATCAAGTACACCGATCGCTTTACCCAGTTTGCCCTGGCCGCCAGCGTCGAGGCGGTGCATGACTCGGGTCTCAACCTGGAGGTGGAGGACCCGGAACGGGCCGGGGTGATCATTGCCAGTGGCATGGGCGGGGTCAGTTCGTGGGAGGACGGGGTCCAGAAACTTCTGGCCGAAGGGGTGCGCCGGGTTTCCCCCTTCCTGGTGCCCAAGATGATCCCCAACCTGGCCGCGGGCAACGTCTCCATCCGCTTTAAAGCCAAGGGTCCCAATATTGCCCTGTCCACCGCCTGTGCCGCCGGGGCCCATGCCGTGGGCCTGGCCTACCGTTCCATCCAAATGGGGGAAGCGGACCTCATGGCCGCAGGGGGCACCGAGGCCGCGGTGACCATCCTGACCATGACGGCTTTTTACCGCATGGGGGCCCTGGCCGTAGGCTATAACGACCACCCCGAGGCCGCCAGCCGTCCCTTTGATACGAAGCGCAGCGGGTTTGTCATGTCCGAAGGCTGCGGCATCCTGATATTGGAGGAACTGGACCACGCCCTGGCCCGCAACGCCAATATCTATGCGGAAATCATCGGTTTCGGGATGACCGGCGACGCCCACCATATCACCGATCCGGATAAGGAGGGCGCCAAGCGCTGCATTCAGCAGGCCATGAAAGACGGGGGCGTCACCTGCGCAGATATTGATTACGTCAACCCGCATGCCACGGCCACGCCGGTGGGGGATCGCAACGAAACCCTGGCCTTGAAAGAGATTTTTGGCGATAGCGCCTCACGGCTGCTGGTGAGCGGCACCAAGTCCATGACCGGCCACCTCCTGGGCGCGGCCGGCGCGGTGGAGGGCATTTTTTCCGTCCTGTCCATCAGGGATGGGAAGGTGCCGCCCACTATCAACCTGGACGACCTGGACCCGGCCTGTGGCGGTCTGGATATCGTTCAGGGGAAGGCCCGGTCTGCCGATATCCGCCATGTCCTGTCCAACTCCTTCGGATTCGGCGGCACCAACGCGGCCCTGGTGTTCAAACGCTATGAAGGGTAGTTCATCTTGAGGTCGTGTGCCAACGCGCCCACCGCTGGAGGTCGAGGCATCCTTCTCCCGGCCGAACTTGGTCCCGGAGATTCGCTGGGTTCACTCTTCTCAATCCTGCGGAAGGAAGACGTAGCCTATGCGTGCTGCATTCGTAATACCGGCGGCCCCCCGGAGCGCCACCAGGAAGCGCCGCTTGCTGAGGGAGAAGGATCTGACTGAAACGCTGGCGTAGATTTATGGTATTGGTCAAGGGGAAGTAGTTAGTAATAAATCTTTCAATGGTTTTGAGCGGAGCCTGGGATGACCGAGACCGGTAAATCTGTACCGAAGCGGCTCAGAAAAGAGCCATTGTTAGAGGCGGTATGGGAAATTCGATTCACCAGCGATAGGGAGTCTGTCGCAGAGTTGTTGCCTGGCTTGATCTATAAGGCCAAAGACATCGAATTCCCTAAAATTGAGCGTTTGCCAGCTGCTGACCTACCATCTGCTATTGTTCAGCAGGATGCGAAACTGCGCTATGTGCCAACCGTTCGCCTAGAAGGCAGCCTATACTCGATTCAAATTGGAGAGCATGTCGTATCGCTTAGCTGCCGCCTCCCGTACACGGGGTGGGGGAATTTCGAACCCAAGATTATGGAGTTGGCCGAGATACTTAAAGAAACTTCCTTGATTACGCGACCAGAACGGTTTTCACTCAAGTATATTGATGTTATTCCATTAACTGAAAGTCCTTCTCTTAAGCCTCTGCGAGTTGTGGTGAAGCTGGGAACTCATGACCTAACCAATAACCATGTCCAGTTGCGCACAGAGCTCCGTGAGAACGGGTTCTTACATATTGTGCAGATCGTATCTTCTGCTCAAGCGGTTCTTTCAACAGGAGAACGTTTTGAGGGACTATTACTCGATATAGATACAATCTGGCAGAGGGAAGCGGGCGAATTCTGGTCGGATTTCCCACCTCTACTGCATCGTGCACATCAACTCAATAAGAATTTATTTTTTCATCTTTTAACTGACGAAACGACAGATCAGCTTGAGCCCGAATATTGAGGTTTGTATGTCGGTAACGGAAGAGATATTCGCACGCCTGGGTTCAGAGGGAACTCATAGTATTTTAACAGCTTCTGCTGTGCTTACTGCAATACTCCTCTTCCCTTGTGCTCCTAATGCTTCGGCGTCGGCGATTTCTCCGCAGAGACCTCACTACAAAGCTATTGAAGCATATGGTTCTTCTTTTCCTTCATGCCGGATTACCGCGAGAGATTTCACGGAAAAGCACAAATACCGGCCCAAAACCGCGTTGGGCGAAAGGTTAATGGCCTTAAGAAACCAGGCAATCGCCAAAGGGCTTACATTATTAGATGCCGATGAAATCATTGAAGAAGTCCGTCGCCGACGGGGAGAAGTGGTCTAATGTCGAAGATAAGAACCTTTGTTGACGCTGACGTTCTTATCACGGCATTTCAAGGCAAAGATGAAATTTGGCAAAAAGCGATGGAGGTCCTTGATGATCCCAAACGCGAGTTTGTAGTGAGTGATTACCTCAAGCTGGAGGTGATACCAAAGCCCACATTTCACCATTTCTACGAAGAGGTGCAGTTTATGGAGGCTTTCATAGACAGCGCTTCGTTGCAGGTGAGCGCGGCACCTTCGATAACCAAACAAGCAATAATTCTTGCATCCCGATATAATCTTACCCCCTTGGATGCCTTGCACGCGGGAACTGCCGTCGAATCAAAAGCGGATATTTTGATTACACTTGAAAGACCAACGTCTCCATTGTGCCAAATAAAAGAAATCAAGGTTGTGTCATTACGAAGCTGATATGCAGAAAAGGAGTACATATTTCAGGTTAGGGTGATCTGTAAGTCTTCATTTTTCGAAATAAATGGACGCCCAGTGCTCTAATCGAGGCTCCTGACCTCAAGCCAATGGCTATCCATTAAGCGACAACGCTCCACGAAAAGATAGCCAAATTTAAATGACCGACACCCCCAAACCCATCCGCATCGCCATTATCTTGAACGGACAGGAATTCGTCTGTCACTCGGTCATGCTGCCCTTCTCCCTGGAAGGGTACCCGCCGGTGGATCTGGTCCTGTATGGCCGCCAATTCGAAACGCCGGCCTCCGGCCTGACGGTGAACCTCCTGCCGGGTTTGCACCCCGAGGAGTTCGATCTCGTCCTGGACGGCCAGTTCCTGACCGCGGGGAGTACCGCTTTTTCCCCGGCGAAGGTGGATAACCTCATCACCGGCCCCGCCGCCCGCTTCCTAAAAGGGGTGGTCTGCCAGCTCCAGGAGTTGCGCCAGAAGCAGGAGATCAACTCCGGCATCATCATGAGCGCCACCGACGGCCTCATCACCATTAATGAAGACCATGTCATCGTCGGCTACAACCTTGGCGCGGAGCAGATGTTCGGCTACACCCGCCAGGAAGCCCTGGGCCAGGACCTGAAGCTCATTATTCCGCCGCCCTACACCGGGGTCCACCGGGACTATCTGAAGCGCTATCTGGCCACCCGGGAGGCCCACGTCCTCGGCCGGCAACGGCGTCTCACCGCCCGGCGCCGGGACGGGCAGGAATTCCCCCTGAGCATCTCCTTTTCCGTGGCCGAGATTCAGGGCAACCTGTATTTTACCGCCATCATGCGGGACATTACCGAATATCAGGCCATGGAAGACCGGATGCTCCAGTCCGAACGCCTGGCCGCGGTGGGCAATACTGTGGCCCACATCGCCCACGAAATCAAAAACCCTCTCCTCATCATCGGGGGGTTTGCCCGGCAGCTCCTCAAAACCCCGGAATTTGACGATCAGGCCCGCCGGAAGCTGTCCATCATGGCTGAAGAGGTGAGCCACCTGGAGGAGATGGTGGCCGAAATGCGGGATTTTGTGCGCCGGCCGCCGACCCAGAAGCGCCCGGGGCAGATCGCCGAGGTGATTCAGGGGACCCTGGAACTGTTTCAGGATACTTTTCGGGAGCATCAGATCACGGTGCGTCAGGTGGAAGAAACGCCATTGCCGCCCGTGGCCTTTGACCCCAAGCAGGTGCACCAGGTGCTCATCAACCTGTTGAAAAACGCCCTGGAGGCTATGCCCGCCGGCGGCGAGATCACCATCACCAGCCGGGTCCGGGGGGACCAGGTGGAAATCAGCGTCGCCGACACCGGTGAAGGCATGCCGCCGGAGGTGGCGGGCAATATTTTTCAGCCCTATTTCACCACCAAGGAAAAGGGGACCGGACTGGGGCTGGCCATCTGCCAGAATATCATGGCCGAGCACGGCGGCTGCCTCTTTGCCGACAGCGCCCCGGGCCGGGGGGCCACCTTCACCATCCAACTGCCCCTCAAAGAGACCACTCCGGCGGTTGAGGCCGCCCTACCCCACTCTCGCGCCTGACCGGATTGATGCTGATGACCACCGCACCCAAACCCATCCGCATCGCCATCGTCTTAAACGGGCAGGAATTCATCTGCCACGCGGTGACGCTGCCGTTCTCCCTGGAAGGCTACCCCCCGGTGGAACTGGTTTTGTACGGCACCAAACCCGAGCTCGCGGCCGGTTGCCAGGTGAACCCCTTGCCCGATTTAGATCCCGGGGCCTTCGACCTCATCCTGGACGGTCAGTTCCTCACCGCCGGGCATCCCGATTTTCCGCCGGAACCGGTGGACAATCTCATCACCGGTCCCGCCGCCCGCTTCCTCAACGGGCTGGTGTGTCAGCTCCAGGAGTTGCACCAAAAGCAAGAAATCAACACCGGCATCATCAACAGCGCCACCGACGCCATTGTCACCATCAACGAGGACCACGTCATCGTCGGTTACAACCTTGGCGCAGAGCAGATGTTCGGCTATACCCGGGCCGAAGCTTTGGGCCAGGACCTGACCATCATCATTCCGCCGCCTTATAAGGCCGAACACCAGGCTTACGTGCGCCGTTATGTGGCCACCCGTCAGGCCCGGATGATCGGCAAGCACGCCCGCCTCACCGCCCAGCGCCGGGACGGCCGCGAATTTCCCATCAGCATCTCCTTTTCCGTGGCCGAGATTCGGGACGACCTCTATTTCACCGGCATCATTCGGGACGTCACCGAGTATAAGGAGATGGAAGACCGGGTGCTCCATACCGAACGCCTGGCCGCGGTGGGCAATACCATGACCCATATCGCCCATGAAATCAAAAACCCCCTGCTCATCATCGGGGGGTTCGCCCGGCAGCTGGCCAAGGTCCCGGGCCTGGACGACAAGGCCAGCCACAAGCTGGCCATTATCGCCGAAGAGGTGAGCCAGCTGGAAAAGATGGTGGCCGAAATGCGGGAATTCGTCCGCCGCCCCCCGGCCGTCAAGCGCCTGGGCCAGCTGGGCGACGCCCTCACCCAGGCCCTGGAACTGTTCCAGGATACCTTGGCGGAGCACCGGGTCACGGTGCGCCGGGTGGAAGAAACGCCCTTGCCCCCCGTGGCCTTCGACCCCCAGCAGGTGCACCAGGTTCTCCTGAACCTGGTAAAAAACGCCATGGAGGCCATGCCTGAAGGCGGTGAGATCACCATCACCAGCCGGGTCCGGGAAGACAAGGTGGAAATCGATATCGCCGACACCGGCGTGGGGCTGACCCCGGAGGCGGCGGGCAAAATTTTTCAGCCCTATTTCACCACCAAGGAAAAGGGGACCGGCCTGGGGCTGGCCATCTGCCAGGGTATCATCTCCGAGCATGGCGGGGCCATCTCGGTGACCAGCACCCCGGGCCAAGGGACCACCTTCACCATCCAGCTGCCCCTGGAGGAGGCGCCGGTGGTGGAGGGGTAATCGTGGGAGATGTTCAGGCGCTTCATACCACTTTACCAACCAATGACAATTTTCTTGTAGGGGCGGACCCATATGTCCGCCCTGAATTGAGGGCGCACACGCGGGTGCGCCCCTACAATTCCGCCTTTTCTTTGCGTCTTGGTATCAGTATTTGCTTCTTGAGAACCTGGTGTGCCAGTTAATTTAGCAGGAGAACTCTCTGAGTTACAGTGCCAATAATTTGGCGATCCAGCCGGACGCCGCCCCGCTGCTGTCGGTGCGCGATCTCACGGTTAATTTCGCCGTCGCCCGGGGCCAGGTCCGGGCCGTGGCCGGGGTGAGCTTCGATCTGGCCCCCGGGGAGACCTTAGGGCTGGTGGGGGAATCGGGCTGCGGCAAGACCGTCACCGCCCTGTCCATCCTGCGCCTCCTCCAGACTCCCCCCGCGGCGGTGACCGGCATGATCCGCTTTCTGGGAGAAGACCTGACGCACTGCCCGGAGGCCCGCATGCGCCAGATTCGGGGCGACCGCATCGCCATGGTCTTTCAGGAGCCCATGACCGCCCTGAACCCGGTCCTCACCATCGGGGAGCAGGTGGCCGAGGCCCTGCGCCTGCACCGGGGTTTGTCCCACCCGGAGGCCTGGCGCGAAGCGGCCGCGGCCCTGACTCGGGTAGGCTTCCCCGACGCCTCGCACCGCCTGGCGCAGTACCCGCACCAGCTCTCCGGGGGGCTGCGCCAGCGGGCCCTCATGGCCATGGCCCTGGCCTGCGACCCCGAACTGCTCATCGCCGACGAGCCCACCACCGCCCTGGACGTCACCATCCAGGCCCAGATCCTGGCCCTGCTGGCCAGACTCAAGGCGGAACTGGGGCTGGCGGTGTTGTTCATCACCCACAACCTGGGGATCGTGGCCCAGACCGCCGACCGAGTAGCGGTGATGTATGCCGGGCTCATGGTGGAACTGGCCCCCACCGCGGAACTCTTCCGCCGCCCGGACCACCCCTATACCCGGGGCCTGCTTAATTCCGTACCCCGGCTCGATTTTAGCCATCCCCCCGGGGCCATCCTCTCCACCATCGAAGGCCACCTGCCGGCGGAGCCCCCCCCGGGCTGCCTCTTCCGGGACCGCTGCCCCCTGGCCCATGACCGTTGTCTGGAGGAACCGCCGTGGGTGGATGTGAGCCCCGGCCACCAGGTGCGTTGTTGGAATTATGTCTGAACTGCTGGAAGCCCAGGACTTAAGCTGTTACTTCCGTCTGGCCGGCGCCTGGGGTAAAGGGCCGGTGCTCAAGGCGGTGGACGGGGTGAGCTTCACCCTGACCCCCGGGGAGACCCTGGGACTGGTGGGGGAGTCCGGCTGCGGCAAGTCCACCCTGGGCCGCCTGGCCCTGGCCCTTTTGCCTCCCACCCGGGGCCGCATCGTCTTCGCCGGGGAAGACCTGGCCCGGGTCTCCCGCCAACGCCTCAAGGAGCTGCGGCGCCAGGTCCAGATCATCTTCCAGGACCCTTATTCCTCCCTTAACCCCCGCATGACCGTGGGCCAGATTTTGGAAGAGCCCTTCGTCATCCATAACCTGGGCCGCCGCCCGGAGCGCCGGGCCTGGGTGGAGAAGCTCCTCACGGAAGTGGGGCTCACCGCCGACGTCGCCGACCGCTATCCCCACGAATTCAGCGGCGGCCAGCGCCAGCGCCTGGGGATCGCCCGGGCCCTGGCCTTGAAACCCCGGCTCATCGTGGCGGACGAGCCCGTCAGCGCCCTGGACGTCTCCATCCAGGCCCAGATTTTGAACCTTCTGGCGGAGCTGCAGCAGCGCCACGGCCTCACCTATCTCTTCATCTCCCACGACCTGGGGGTCATCTCCCAGATCAGCAACCGGGTGGCGGTGATGTACGTGGGCCGGCTCATGGAGCTGGCCGAACGTTCGGTCCTGGCCGCCGGCCGGCTGCACCCCTACACCGAGGCTTTGCTCGCCGCGGTGCCCCGGCCCACCCCGGAGCGGACCTTCAACCCTCCGGCCCTCAAGGGGGAGCCCCCCAGCCCGGTAAACGTCCCGACGGGCTGTCCCTTCCATCCCCGCTGCCCCGAAGCGCAAATGCCCCTCTGCCGGGAGACGGTCCCGGCCTTCCGGGAAACCGCCCCGGACCACCGGGTGGCCTGCCATTTCCGGTAAGGGGAACCACCGCCAGCGCCCTGCCCCAAGAAGGGGACTCCAGACCGGGGCCATTAATCCTAAAAAATTTCCCCGGAGGCCCACCCAAAAGCGACCGCGCGGTTATGGGGGTCATATCTCCACCTTTTGGGAAATTTCGCTAGTGGCAAGCTACGCGCACCCTCACTCGTAATGCTGATAAAGCGACTGATCAAGGTGGGGCCAGGGTTTCCTACCATGCCCGGAGATGGAATATCCATGTGGCTTCGGCCTTCCCCCTGGCTCACCATTACCGAGCGGTGCTGCCTGGGGTCCCTGAACTACACAGCTTTGAGGCATCCAGGTTCTAAGGGGGAGGTATGCCAATATTACTTGAAAAATTTCCTATATCCGGTAGATTGATTGACAAATTCATGAAATTTTGCGTTATTATGCCGTCCACGCGACAACATGGCTACAAAAAGAGGGAGCTTTCCGAGGTTAACCTGGAAAGAGCGATCACCAGACCGGTTCTAAACCTCGATTGGACAAGGTTGCGGCATAATCTCGGATTAAGGATATCCTCCCTGGACCGATGTTACAAAATCATTTTTCAACTGCGGCGGTCAAGGCCGCTACATAATCTCGGCTAACATAAGGAGGCTCCTATGCCGCAGCAATCAATGCCTGATTTCTTAAAAAGTCTCGAACAGATTGATCAGGTGAAAAGAGTTCCAGGCCCGGTAAGGAGTGATGAAATACCGTCTTTAATGGAAGGATGCAAGGACAAAGCCCTGCATATTGAAAAAATCAAGGATTATGATTTTTCTTTTCTGGCAGGAGCATATTCGACGAGGGAACAGTATGCGGCTGCGCTCGGTTGCGAGAAAAGAGAGATTCCATTTAGACTGGTTGACATCATTTCAAAAAGAATCAAACCGGTCACCGTCGACACCGCTCCATGTAAAGACGTGATTCTTGAAGGCGATGACGTAGACCTTACTATCTTCCCTCTTTTCCTTCATCATGAATATGACGGAAACGCATATATACAGGACACCAATGTAGTATCCAGGCATCCGGAAAGCGGTCTTATAAACTGGGGCATCTATAGGCTCATGTACCGCAGCAGGAACGAAACAAACGTGGACATGCGCAATGACTCCCACAACTCCAGGATAATAGCCCTCCAAAATCTCAAACAGAGCCAGGACATGCCGGTGGCAATTGTAATTGGCGGACCGACTCTGGATAAAATCGCCAGCATGTACTCATTCCCCGGAGTAGATGACTGGGACATTCTGGGCGGTTTCTACGGAGAACCTGCAAAAGTTGTCAAATGTGAAACCAATGATCTGACAGTTCCCGCCAATGCCGAAATAGTTCTTGAAGGAAGGATCATGACTTCAGAGGGCTGGATATATGACGAAGGCCCTTACGGAGAAGCAACCGGAACTTACGGAGGAGGGTTGCCCCACAACTGTCGCCTTGTAATCGACTGCATAACACACCGCAAGAACTGCGTTTTTCAGCACGCTACAATCGGAGGAATGCTGCCGGGCTATTCCGACATGCAGGTAATGAACATAGCGATAGAAGCTGAGATAATGAAGGCAATGAAAAACGCCGGACTGGATGTGCTGGATATATTCATGCATCCCGGAAGCTGCCAGAACATCCTTTACGCCCGGCTCAAGGTCAAGGCCGCAGGCGACTCCAAGCAGGCGCTGTCAATCATGTTGTCTTCCTCAAGGCAGTGGTTCCCGAAACTCGCCTATGTGTTTGATGAGGACATAGACATTTTTGACGACAATCGAGTCAAATGGGCGCTTGCCTGGAGGTTCCATCCCGGAAAGGGAACCTTGATTATTCCGGACCTCAACGTACTGCCGCTCGATCCGATTGCAGGAGTTGACCATCCTCCGGTAAACCTCACGAAAATCGGCTTTGACTGCACGGTTCCCTTAATAGGCGTATACGATGAGTTCTCGTTCCAACCATGCAAAATAATGGAGCCGCTCGGCGAGCCAAAGGCCGATCTCAGGATCATGACCGAAAAAGAACTGACAGAAAAAATGAGCGATTATATTAGACAGTCCCCGAGGACATGGAGAGACCTAGTCACGTATTTCCATGGACAGCCCAATCCGCTTATATACAAAGCGTTCGGGAACATCAGGAACAAGCTCGGAAGGATGGCTGACAGGCGCCCGGATTATCCGTATACATTCGCTGACACATGGTTTGTACATGAGAAGAAATAATCCGGGATCATATCGGGTTCAAACTGGATTCCCAAATCTCCATCAGGGTAATCCTTGTCGGGGGGGGCCAGGGCTCACGGTGGTTGAGCTTTCCCCTCAAGATGGCTGAGGGGGTCCGTTGAAAAGGATCGTTGTCGCCATTAGCGGTGCTAGCGGGATCATTTACGGTGTCCGACTTCTCGAAGTGCTCAAACAAACCAGTGAAATTGAGACGCACTTGATTCTCAGTCACGGTGCGTGCACCACAATGCATCTCGAAACATCCATGACTCCTGACGAAGTGCGGGGATTAGCGCATCGGTCATATTCCCCCGATGATCTTGCGGCGTCACTCTCAAGCGGGTCTTTTCGCACGGAGGGAATGATTGTTGCTCCGTGCTCAATGAAGAGCCTCTCGATGATCGCTCTGTCTCTCAGCGAGAACCTTCTGGTGAGGGCGGCGGATGTTACGCTAAAAGAGCGGAGGAAGCTGATCCTTGTCCCTCGAGAGACCCCTCTTCATCTGGGACATCTCAGGGCCATGACAGCCGTCACAGAAATGGGCGGAATAATTCTGCCACCGGTCCCCTCATTTTATCATCGTCCGGTTACCATAAAGGATATTGTAGATCAGACCGTGGGTAAGGTGCTGGATCAGCTAGGGATTCCAAATCATCTCTTCGATCGCTGGGGCGGAGGATGACGCTGGCAGAGCTGGAAGGCATTGTTACGCGTTATATGGACTCTTACGCGGCCATGACGCTGGCCTGCAGCCTCAATGACAAGCCTTGGGCCGCGGCTGTATATTATGCTCGGCAAGGACTTGATTTGATTTTCTTCTCCTCGCCCACTTCCCGTCATTCAACGATCTTTTCTCAGAATCCTCAGGCCGCTGCCACAATACATGGGGACTACCGAGAATGGAGAGAGATCAAAGGATTACAGATGGAGGGGCACATCGAATCCGTGGCCACGGCACAAGCCAAAGCTCGTGCGATTTCCACATATCTGAAACGTCACCCGTTTGTAAGCGAGTTCTTTTCTGAGCCTCTGTCCATCAGCGCGGAAGTTGCAAAGAAAATGTCCAAAGTTCAACTTTACTTGTTCCGGCCTGACACAATCCTGTACATAGACAACGCGATCCGGTTTGGGACGAGATGGCAATTGGAAGTTCGCGAGGGACGGGGATTCGGCTTTACTCGGGACTCAGAACCTCCGGCGGCGAGATCAAGAGCCGGAGATCTGGGAGCCACCACACGATGAGATTCACATAAAAAGGGTTTATATCTTTCAAGTCAATATCCTTAATAGAGCGGAAACGGGATTATTGTTTGAGCCGCAGTTTTGACACCTACACAGCGGGTCCCTTCATCGACCATTTTAGCTCCGGCAGCGTCACCCTCACTGGTCCGGCCATCAATCTGACCGGGTCCGTGGGGATGCCCTCCACCTCGATGCTGCTCCTGGAGTAATGAGCTTGGTCTACCCGAGCAAATGCGAGATGCCTGTTCTATAATAAGGGGCGACCCGGCGGGCTGCCCCGACGTTTGGGGGCGCTAATGAACAATTTAATATATCTAAATTACTTACTCTTAAGGCTTGGGCCATCCGCTTCATGAATTGAGGGCCAGGCTTGCTTCCCCATGAAAACTCGGCTCCATAGCTTAAATGAGCATTGTATCCCAACTCCTTCATATGGCGGGCAAGGCAGATCTAAAATTATTCAATGAGGAAACGGGGTCAGGATTCATTAACTGCTGAGGCTGTCGAAAAAGCTAACCCTCTCGATCATTTCATTCCTGATTTTTCCCTGCATCAATCAACCCCCAAATACACCTAACCAATTATAATCTTTAACAAATAGTTGTTTTGTGCTATGCTTGGCCAATAAATTTTCCCGAGTGGGTAATCCATGGCTAAATTTAAGACCTACGACTATCGACAAAGGGTTCTCTTGCCGGTGTCTCTGGAAGACCAGTTGATGCCTGGCACCCTGGAGTTTGCCATTCATACCTTAGTGGAAAAGCGGTTGGATATGTCCATTTTTGCATGCAAGTACCGCAATGATGAGACCGGCAGGGCCGCGTATGACCCCAAGATCCTCTTGAAGGTGGTGTTGCTGGCCTATTCCCGGGGGCTGGTTTCCTCCCGGAAAATCGAGCAAGCCTGCCGGGAGAATGTAGTTTTCATCGCCTTGGCTTGCGGCCAGCAGCCCGACCATAGCACCATTGCCACGTTTGTGTCCTCCATGAAGGATGAGATTCTGCCTTTATTTAGGGACGTGCTGCTGGTCTGTGAGGAGATGAACCTGTTGGGGGGCACCATGTTTGCCTTGGATGGCTGCAAGCTGCCTTCCAATGCCTCGAAAGAATGGAGCGGCACTTTTCCCGAGCTCCACAAGAAAAAGCAAAAGATCGAGGCCAAGGTAGCCCAGTTGCTGGCTGAGCAGATGCAAGCAGACCAAAACGAAGAGAACCCTTCTGAGCCCAAGGGTTCAGGCAAGAGACGGCAGCAACAGGTGGAGAAATTGCAGAAGAAGGCCGAGTTCATTGATCAATGGCTGGCTGAGAATCAGCCCAAGATAGGTGCCGCGGGTAGAGAAAAACAAAGTAATATTACGGACAATGACTCGGCCACCATGATGACTTCCCACGGCGTCGTCCAGGGATATAACAGCCAGGCCCTCATTGATGGAAAACACCAGGTGATTGTGCATGGTGAGGCCTTCGGTGACGGCCAAGACCATGGCCATATCCCCCCCATGCTGACCGGAGCCCTGGAAAACCTCCAGAGCCTTGGCCATGAACCGGATTACTTTAAGGAGAAGATTCTTACCGCCGACAGCAATTACCACACACAGGTTAATTTGCAGGAGTGCCAGGAGTTGGGGGTGGATGCCTATATTCCCGACAGGAAGTTCCGCAACCGGGACCCGAGGTTCGCCACCCAGAAGCGGCGCCAGTTGCGAAGATTTACCTTAAAAGATTTTCATCATGATGCGGCCTTGGACCGGTATATCTGCCCTGACGGGAAGGTCCTGAAACGAGCGGTCAGACGAGTCCTCAACCGTGGCCACCTTTATCGCAAATATCTTGCCGCTGAAGAAGATTGCCAGAATTGTTCTTTAAGGCCGCGGTGCATTTATGCTGCTGGCGCCAGACGCAAACAACTGTTAGTCCCACTCGGCGGGAGTCTCTCCAAACAGATGGTGGAGAAAATCGAC
>Ga0351914_1091_pt1 | contig 30244 bp, 29 predicted proteins | sample TotcelHT113001M5_FD_205824 | JGI IMG/M metagenome (GOLD analysis project Ga0351914, IMG submission 205824) | Enriched cells from coal bed in the Powder River Basin, Montana, United States - Total cells T11 rep1 HSBNCT.T11.300.1.M5 ... | reverse complement strand
CCATGAAAGCGCGCTACCGGGTGACGTTAACAGAACAAGAACGTCAGGAACTCGAGGCCTTGAAAACGGGCCGGACCAGTGCGAAACGGTTCCTTTACGCACGCGCTTTACTCCTGTGTGATGCAGGACCGCAGGGGCCTGGTTGGACTGTAGCAGATGTGGCGGAGGCGATGGGCGTTACGCCTCGCACCATCGAACACCTGAAGAAGCGTTTCGTTGAAGATGGGCTGACTGCTGCGCTGGAGCGGAAACAGCCGGAAAAGCCGCCGCGCCAGGTTACTTTCGATGGGGCTTTCGAGGCCCGTCTGATTGCCTTGGCCTGCTCGGAAACACCGGAGGGTCGGCGCCGATGGACCGTACGGTTGCTGGCTGAGAAAGCAGTCGAATTATATTTGGCTCCGAGTATCTCGCATATGACAGTGCAGCGCCTACTTAAAAAAACGAACTTAAACCTCATCTCCGGAAGTACTGGAAAATCCCCCCCGAGACGAGCGCCGCGTTCGTAGCTCATATGGAAGATGTTATTCAGGTCTATCATTTGCCTTACGATCCCGACTATCCGCAGGTCTGTATGGATGAAACCTGTAAACAGTTAATCGGCGAAGTCCAGGCCCCCATGGCTGGTGCGCCGGGAAGGCCGGCGCGGGTAGATCATGAATACGTCCGCCACGGCGTGGCCCAAATCTTTCTCGAAGTGGAACCGTTGACCGGCAAGCGACATGTGGCGGCCATTGAGCATGGAACGAGAAAAGACTGGGCCTGGTGGATCAAGGGCATGCTCATGAGCGCTATCTGAACGCCGTCCAAGTGCGCTTGGTCCTGGATAACTTGAACATACACGCTCTGGCCTCCCTCTATGAAACGTTTGAACCTCAAGAGGCCCGGCGTTTGGCAGAGCGCATCGAGTTTCATTACACCCCCAAGCATGGCAGTTGGCTCAACATGGCTGAGATCGAGTTAAGCGCCCTTAATGGGTAGTGCCTGGATCGGCGAATCCCCGATCTCGAAACCTTGCGAAACTACATCGCCGCCTGGGAGAATGACCGGAACAACCGGCAATCGAAAATAAATTGGCGTTTCTCTACAGCCGATGCCAGGATAAAGCTTAAGCACCTTTATCAGAAAATATAGCTGTTACATGGTACTAGGTAAAAATGCCTATTCCCAAGCCCGGGAGATCAATCCGGAGCAAACCCGTATCGCAACTTCGGCCAGGAGAGAAAGTTTCGGGTTCCCGAGCTTTGCGCGGCGCCGGGTGCAGAATCCCGGCAAGGCGTGGGGGCGGCATCACCCCCCCAACTCCGGAACCGTACGGGTGGCGGTTCCCCTCCCGCCACACACCGGATTCCCCCCTTGCTTTTTTTTTATAAATAACCTATGCTCTTTACCTAAAATTAGAGAAAATTCTTAGCTTACCCCGTGGTTCGTAGTATCATCTAAAGAAAAAATTATCTTTAGCTACAAATTGCAGGATTCATCCGGGCCCCACCCGACGCTCAACCTAACAGGTGAAAAGCGGTGATCAGGAACAAAAATCAATGATTCAGGAGGCAGCAATGAAAAGAAGAATTCTTTGCGGGTTGCTGGCGGCGTTATTTTTATTAACCGGAATGGCCGCTTATGCGGATACCCAGAAGGACGTTCAAGAACATAAAAGCTGCAAATACTGTGGCATGGACCGGGAAAAGTTCGCTCACAGCCGAATGCTGATTGAGTATGGCGATGGGTCCAGTTTTGGCGCCTGCAGCATCCACTGCGTGGCTCTGGATCTGGCTCAAGCCTTTGATAAGCAGCCCAAGGCCATCCTGGTGGGGGATTACAACAAGAAAAACCTCATCGATGCGGAAAAAGCCTACTGGGTCATCGGCGGGAAAAAACCGGGCGTTATGACCAAAACCGCGAAATGGGCCTTTGCCGATAAGAAGGATGCCGAAGACTTCATCAAGGAAAATGGCGGTAAACTCGCTAACTTTGATGACGCCATGAAGGCCACCTATGAGGATATGTATAACGACACCAAGATGATCCGGGAAAAGCGGGCCAAAATGAAACACATGCATCAAGAGGAAAAGAAGTAGACCGGTAGAGAACGGGCCAGTGTGAAACCGTAATTTCAGTCCAGATTTTACCCTGGCCCGTTCTCTGTATCAGGCGCGCTGGACGCGAGGGAGTCCTGATGAAATCTTTTAAGTTCTTGATTGGCTTTAGTTTCCTGATGTTATTTATAACTGGTCTTCTCTGGGGCGCCGATGCGATAAAGCCCGCCAAGATCACCCCGGGTGATAAATGCCCGGTTTGCGGCATGTTTGTGGCTAAATATCCCGATTTCGTGGATCAGATAGTCTTTAAGGATGGCGCCCACGCCTTTTTCGATGGCGTCAAGGATATGATGAAATATTACTTCAACCTGCCGAAATATAATCCGTCGAAAACCAAGGCGGATATTGCTCATATCCTGGTAACTGATTATTATAGTCTGAAGCTGATGGATGGACTCCAGGCCTTCTATGTCATCGGCAGTGACGTCTATGGCCCCATGGGCAAAGAACTCGTGCCTTTCAAAGATGAAGCCGCGGCCAAAGAATTTAAATTCGATCATAAGGGCGCCGCAATCCTGTCATTTAAGGATATCACCCCTGAGTTAATCAAGACTCTTGACCAATAAGACCGGCTTTTGCGGGTGGTTGCAGTAAACGTGCCCTGATTGAATCAAGCCGAACCCCCTGAAAATATCGATCTTATGACCTTGCGAAAATCCGACGTCTTCTTGCTCTTGACCGTGAGCGGCATGGTGCTCCTGGCCGCGATTCTCCTCCAGGCGCATATCGTGGCGCGGGGCGACCTGCCTTTTGTCCGCCAAGAGGCCGAGGTGGTCAAGAACCTGGGCCTTACCGACCTTTGCCTCTCCACCGAGGCCCGCTACACCCGGCACCTTTCCCAAGCCGATTGGCACGCCGCGTTCCAAAGCCATCCCATGGCCCTGGATCATTTTCCCAGCGGATCGATCCTCGGTCCTCCCGAAACCTTGAAGACGCCACATGATTAAATCCATTGAAAAGCAGAGAAATTTTATCGATTTCACCCTGTCCTCGTTGTGGCGGCGCAAAGGGAAAAACCTCGCCCTGGTGATGGTATACACCCTGGTGGTTTTCAGCCTGGCTTCCGTCATGTTCTTTACCCAGGCGCTGAAAAATGAGGCGTCGCTTATTTTAGAAGGGGCCCCGGAAATCATTGTCCAAAAATTAGTTGCCGGGCGGCATGACTTGATCCCCTTGGCCTATGTCCAGCGCCTCAAAGCGATCCGAGGGGTGGAGGACGTCAAGGGTCGTCATTGGGGTTACTATTTTGATCCAATCGGTCGGGCCACTTATACCATCATGACCACTGGGGCCATGTCGCTTAACGATAATGAAATCGCCGTGGGCGCCGGGATTTCCCGGGTTCGCCAGGTATTCCGGGGCAACACCCTGTTGCTGCGAACCTTTGACGGCAGGCCCACCAGTTTTCTTATCAAGGGGGTTCTCAGCCCGGAATCGGAGTTGCTGTCTTCCGACCTGATCCTGATGTCGGCCACCGGCTTCAGCCGTTTATTCGGCGTCTCCCCGGAGGTTGCCACGGATTTGGCGGTAACCGTGTTGAATAAAAAAGAGATTCCCACCATTGCCGCTAAAATCGTGGATAAGAACCCGGATACCCGGGCCATCACCCGGAATGAAATCATCAGGACTTATGATGCGGTCTTCGATTGGCGGGGCGGCATTATGATCGCCATTCTGGCCGGCGCGGTCCTGGCTTTTCTGATCTTTGCCTGGGATAAGGCCGCGGGGTTGAGCGCCGAAGAAAAACGGGAGATCGGCATCTTAAAGGCCATCGGCTGGGAAACCGCGGATGTCCTGCAGATGAAATTTTGGGAAGGCATGATCGTCTCGCTGTCATCCTTTTTGCTAGGAGTCATCCTGGCGTATTTCCATATCTTTTACGGTTCGGCCACCCTGTTTGCGCCGGTGCTGAAAGGGTGGGCCACTCTCTATCCGGATTTCAGATTGACCCCGTTTATCAGTGGCTATCAACTCGCCATCCTGTTTTGCTTTACCGTGCTCCCCTACACCGTGGCCACCATCCTGCCCTCCTGGCGGGCCGCCACCATTGACCCCGACGTGATCATGAGAACCTGAGGCCCCGATGATCGAACTTAAGCACATCCGCAAAGTATTCAATGAGGGCCTGCCCAATGAATATATCGCCATTCACGACCTGAGCCTAGACATCGCCGCGCACCAGGTAACGGTGCTGAAGGGCCCCAGCGGCTCGGGGAAAACTACCCTGTTAAGCCTCCTGGGATGCATGGCCCGGCCCACGGCCGGCCGCATCATGCTCGCCGGGCGGGAGATCACCAGTCTGCCCGAGCGCTTTCTCACCCACATCCGGCGTCAGACCTTCGGCTTCATCTTTCAGCAATATAATCTTCTGAAAGGCATCAGCGTCATCGAGAACGTCATGCTCCCGGCCTATCCCCTGGGCGAGCCGTTCTCCCCCTTGAAGCAACAGGCTGTTAAGCTGCTGGAGTTGTTTAACCTGGCGCATAAGGCCGCTGCCAAGGTTGAGTGGCTTTCCGGGGGAGAAGCCCAGCGCGTGGCCATTGCCAGGGCTTTGGTTAACCACCCCGCGGTGATTATCGCGGACGAACCCACCGCCCACCTGGATACCAGGCTATCCCGGGAGTTCATGGACATTATGGGTGACTTTAAAGCCCAGGGGAAAACCATCCTGATCGCCAGCCATGACCCCATGGTGCACGAGTCCGAGGTCGCCGATCGCGTCGTGCAAATGCGTGACGGCCGGATCATCGATGCCGGAGTAAGCTGAGTGTTTTTTAAGCCCGGTATTCTCGCCCTTTTCATCAGTTCTCTCCTGATAAGCGGCATGACGCTGTATGCCTCGTACTATGGGGCGCTTATCCTCAGATATTGGGATATCAAGAGCGGCAGCGAAACTCAGTTGCGTCTGGAGAGAAGAACCTATCTCATATCCACGATCATCGGCTATGCCCTGGTTTTTCAGCTGTTTTCCTTTTTCTTGTTTATTTATACCGCCGATACGCTGCACCCGTTTTTTACCGGCGCCATGTGCGCCGTGGGCTCCCTCAACGTCAACCAGTGGGGCTATCCCGTCGTAATTCTTAAAATCATCACGTTTCTCCTGGCCGGCCTCTGGCTCATCATCAATTTTGCGGATAACCGGGGTTACGATTATCCGCTCATCAAAGTTAAGTACCTGCTCCTGCTCGTCATTACGCCGTTGATTCTGGCGGAGACCATTATTCAAGCCCGCTACTTCCTGGGGCTAACCCCAGAGGTCATCACCTCATGCTGCGGTTCGGTGTTTACCACGGATACCGCGGGAGTGGCCTCAGAGATTATCTCGTTCCCCCGCGCCTTCATGGAGGTCATCTTTTATATCGCCATGATTGGGGCCCTGGCGCTGGGAGCGGTGTTCTATCGCACCGGCAAAATGGGCTACGGGTTCGCTGGGGCGATTTTCCTGACCTTCCTGATATCCATCGCGTCCTTCATCTCGTTCATATCCATGTATTTTTATGAACTGCCGACCCATCATTGCCCCTTCTGCATTTTACAGAAGGAATACGGTTACATCGGCTATATCCTGTATCTGGTGCTTTTACTGGGAGGTTTGGCCGGCATGGGGGTGGGCCTCCTGATGCCTTTTCGCCAGGTTCAGAGCCTCAAAGAGACGTTGCCGACTTTCCAGCGACATCTCGCCCTGACTTCGGTGGTCTTGTATCTGTTGTTTGCCGTCATCGCCACTTACCAAATCATCTTCTCGAATCTGAAAATGTAACCGGTTCGTCCGGTCCGGGTTGAGTGTCCTCGTTATCTTGATGACTGGAAAAAAAGCGCTTTCTTCGGGAAGGCACCTCGAAATGTGCCTGAGAGCTATTGCCAAACCCCTTTTTGTGTCATCCTGAACGGAGTGAAGGATCTCAACTCATTAAAAATGCGAGATTCTTCGCTGCGCTCAGTATGACATTTTCAGAAAAATCTTGGTTTCCCAATGACTTCTGGGGGGAGGGAGAAGGGGAGGGGGGCGTCAGGGCTTTCCCTGGCCGCTAAAAAAAATATCGCCTCATATCCTCAATCCGGGAATCCGGTCCCAGTGGAGCGCGTGGAGGGCGATGAAGCCGGCCAGGAGGAGCCCGGCCACCCCCAGTGCCAGCCAATCCCGGGCCGCCATCCGGGTCTCCAGGAGATAGGTGCGCCGGCGGCTCATCTGGAAGCCCCGGGCCTCCAGGGCCCAGGCCATGGACTGGCTGCGCCGCAGGGTCAGGAGAAAAATCGGCGCCAACAGGGGCAGGTGGCGTTTCAGACGGTCCAGGGGATTACCCTGCTCCCAGCTCAGGCCCCGGGCTTCCTGGGCCTCTTTGACCCGCATGGCCGTGGCGAAGACCTCGGGCACCCAGCGCAGCGCCAGGGCAAAGGCAAAGGCCACGGGGTAGGGCAACCGCAACTTCACCAGCCCCAGAAAGAGCTCTTCCGCCGGCGTGGTGGTCAGCAGGTTGAGGCCGGCCACCATCATGGTGGCCAGTTTCAGAAAGTTGGCGGCGCCAAAGGCCAGGGACTCCCGGCTGACCCGCCAGAACAGGAGGGTGGGACCTTGAGCCAAAACGGACCAGACCCCGAGGCTGAAGATGGCCAGGGGCGCCAACAGCCAGCGGATGGGGCGCAAAGCCCGCCAGGACCGGGCCAGGGTTACCTGCCCCAGCACCATGAGGGTCGCCAGGGCCGTTACCTGGGGGCTCTCGGGCAACAGCGCCATGACAAAGCTGGCCATCAACAGAAATAGTTTGGTGCGGGGATCGAGACGGTGCACCCAGTTAAGGTCCGGCGGGGCCTCGGAAAATTTATTTCCTTGCATCGGGGCTTAACTTTTCCGAAAATCTAACTCTAATAAATAAATGGTATTTTCTCAAGGGACGGTGAAATGGTCAAATACGCAGTTCTGATTTTGATTTTAATAGATGTCTTCCTCAATGTCACCGGGCAGTTGTCTTTAAAATACGGTATGTCCAAGATCGGCAATTTTTCTCTCACCCTGTCGACCCTGCCCCCCGTCTTTCTCAAAGCGGCCACCAATGTCCATGTGCTCTTCGGACTCCTCTGCTACGGCCTGGGCTTCCTGGTCTGGCTCATCGTCCTGTCCAAGGCGGACGTCAGCTACGCCTACCCCCTGATCAGCCTGGGCTACGTCTTCACCGCCATCCTGGCCCGGGTCCTGTTCGGCGAAGCGGTGAGCTTCACCCGCATGGCGGGCATATTCATCACCTGTTTGGGGGTGTTCATCATTGCCCGAAGTTAGGCTGGTCCAGAGGGATATTCGGGACCGGGGGCCGGACTTACCCTGAAGAGAGCCGGCGGTCTCGCTTCCCGGCTCGCCAGGCAGGTGGTGATAGTCTCACAGGAGAATCGGTAATCAGGCCGTCGGTCGCGGTGGCGTTGGCGAATTGTCCGGCAACGACCGGCTGGGGCCATACCTAAGACGTAATGGTCAAGATTTGACCAGACACCCTATCCGACAAGGCATAATATCATCGGATAAAAAATAATTCTGGGAATCCCCCCACCAAAGGTCAATTTCGCTATTCAGAGATTATATCGGTAATTAGCTGGTTCTCTTGATAAAATCTTGTTTTGGCAAGATCTCCGCTACTCTCGGTAGCCCTCTTAAAAGCATAGTCATTTCAACAGAGGTGGGAGCCAAGGATTCTTACAACGCCCGGAGATGGGTTGTGCATGTAGTCTTGGTTTTTCCTCTATCACATCATTATCGGGCGGTGCTGCCCTGAGGTCCTTAGGCTCCCCAGCCAGATAGCATACGATCGCCGAGGGATTGGTATCCCCAAAAATCAGGGAAAAAGTATTTTTCTTAGGAAACTTGTGCTACGATGGCGTCGACGAGAGGATTTGGCAGCAAGAACATAAACTTTGGGGTATTTCCCCTGGGCCAAGGGTCCCCAAAAGTATTTTCTTTACTGCGGTGGGCAAGGCTGCCGCATAACCTCGGATAAAAGCAACAACAAAAAGATACCATGGGAAACGTTCCGAAAGGTTAAGAACAGAGCTCATGACGACTGACGAAACCAGGATGAAGCTGTGGAGCATTGGCGGCGGCAAAGGAGGTGTCGGCAAGAGTCTGATCACCCTGGGACTAGGGGTCGCCCTGTCGCGCTTGGGCAAAAGGGTCATACTCATCGACGGCGATCTGGGTGGGGCCAATTTACATACCCTGGTGGGTGTGCGTTACCCGCATATCACTCTGGAGCATTTCCTGACTAATAAAGTGTCCCGGTTGGAAGATACCATCATTGAAACCCCCCTTGAGGGAATTGGCCTCATCTGTGGCGCCGATGATCTGCTGGGGGTGGCCAACCCCAGTTACACCCAAAAAATCAAACTGCTCGATCAGCTCGAACAATTGCCGGCGCAGTATGTGCTGATGGATCTGGGAGCCGGCACCTCCTTCAATACGTTGGATTTTTTTAACTATTGCTCGGGCAAAATTGCCCTGTTCACCTCCCAGGCGACTTCCCTCCAGAATGCCTATGGCTTCATCAAGAGCGCCTTATACCGGAAGGTATCCCGAGAGTTTGCCGGGGATGATGAATTTTTCCATCTCCTATATGGAGAAGGCGAAGCCAGGGGCGGGAAAAGCATCCCCTTAATTAAGGACATTTTAAACTATTTTGAGGATACCAACCCTGAAAAATGGGTCCTCCTGACCCGGTTGTTGCGGAACTTCCATCTGTTCCTGGTGCTCAATATGGTCCAGAGCAAAGGCGATTTGAAAAATGCCGATATTATCGTTTCACTATGCCAGAATTACCTGATTATCCAGCCAGAGATCATGGGGTACGTCCCCTTTGATGCCGGGGTCGAGCCGGCAATGGACCAGACGATACCTTTCTTCCTGTACCAGAGAAAGAGTAAAGCCATGGCAGTACTGGACCAGATCGCCCTGAGGCTCGTGGAGGAGACCAAAATACTTTGAGCGTTCCAAGCTTATCGCACTCAAAGTTTCGACTTAGAACAGCATCCCCTCCTGATGACCTGCCCCCCAAAAACTGATCCACATGTTATGTTATACGCAGCGTCATTTATTTATGAACATGTGCCATGATGCTGCTTTTTTGTCATTCTGAGCCGCCTAAGGCGGCGAAGAATCTCGCATTTAGCGGCAATCAAGAGACCATTCGCCTACGGCTCAGGGTGACAAAATGGGCAATATTGCATTGGGAGAAACCAACAGCATGTCCAATTATTTATGACGCTCTGTATAAGACCCTGGCGACAGGTAAAGTTTTAGTCCCAAGTGTCAGGTCTAATCTGATCTTGGTTTGATGATGGTCAGTTTAAATCTTGGTCATTACACCTAACCCGAACGCAGCCGGTCCATCAAGGAACCCCGGGGCTCCTCGGGCTTGTCAGACTCCGGGCGCGGCAAGTCATCCTCCGGCGATACCCAGGCCACGGCTCGTTTATTCAGGATCAAGACCCGACCGCTTTTGCCCTCCGCAGTGGCATCAAACACCACAATAAAAGGATCAGCAAGCTTGGTGAATATATCGCTCACCCGTTGGACCACCGCCTCATCATGCAGCAGGTTGACCTTACCCTGGACCAGGGAGCCATCCACCAACTTGATGGTAACCTTACGGGCATCAATTCTTCTACTGATGATCTTAACCGTCATGGGCGCCCCCATTGCGGCAAGTAAAGCTCACCAGAGCCGTGACCGCCGCTCAAGCCGTAGTTCTCTCCAGGCTTGCCCCCGGAGGAATTGCCAGGCGAATGCACCGGGCGGTTCCCCGCCGCACCTGACAAGAGACTTATCGGCAAGACGTGGTCTTTTCTCAAGAATGTCGGGAACCAGCCGGTAGGGTGCCGCGGCGGGCGCCAAGGCAGCCGCGCCTCGGAGGTATTTAGAGGGGGCTGCGCCTCGGGAAGGCCGTGCGCGCCCGGGAACCCGGTATGGGGCGCCTTATGTGGAGCGGGACGTCAGATTGCCCACCTTTTTGGCCAACAAGCCTCCGGCCAATTCCCGGGCCCGGGCCAGGGTCTCGTCCAGGTCAAAGGAGAGGAGACGCCGGTCCTGGACCACGATCCGGCCGTTCACCAGGACCGTCTGGACATCGGCCCCGGTGGCGGCGTAAACCAGTTGGGAGTAAGGGTCATACAGGGGGGTCAGGTGGGGCTGATCCAGGTCGATCACGATCAGGTCCCCTTTCAGGCCCGGGGCCAGGGCGCCAACCTCTTTTTCCAACCCCAGGACCCGGGCGCCGCCCCGAGTGGCCAGGGACAGGGCCGTGGGCGCCGGCAGCACGGTGGGGTCCATGCAGTGCACCTTCTGAAGCTTGGCGGCGGTATCCATCTCCTGGATGAGGTCCAGGTTGTTGTTGGAGGCGCAGCCGTCCGTCCCCAGCCCCACCGGGATTCCCCGGCGCAAGAGGTCAGCCACCGGCGCGATCCCGGAAGCCAGCTTCATGTTAGACTCCGGGCAGTGGGCCACCCCGGCCCCGCTGGCCGCCAGGAGTTCTTTGTCGGCGTCGGAGAGGACCACCGCATGGTCCGCCAGCAGCCGGTGGTTGAGCAGCCCCAACCGGTGGAGGTGGGCCACCGGCGAGGCGCCGTAGCGGGCCTGACAGTCCGCCACTTCCCGGGGGGTTTCGGCGAGATGCATGATGAGCCGGGTGTCGTACCTGGCCGCCAACTCCCCGCACTGCTGCAGCAAACCCGGGGAGCAGGTATAGACCGCATGGGGCTGGATGGCCACCCGGATCAAAGGATGATCTTGCCAGGCGCGGCAGAGGTCCTCGCTGAACTTCAGACCCGCTTCAGGGGGGCCGTAGTTGGGCGACGGAAAGTCGTAGAGCACTTCGCCCACCACCGCCCGGATGCCGGTCGCGGCCGCGGCCCGGGCCACGTGGTCGGCAAAGAGATACATGTCGGTGAAGGTGGTGGTGCCGGAAAGCAGCATCTCGGCCACCGCCAGCTTCGTGCCCCAATAGACAAAATCGCCGTTGAGGCGGCTCTCCGCCGGAAAGATGTAATCATTGAGCCATTCTTCCAGGGGCAGATCGTCGGCCAGGCCGCGGAACAGGGCCATGGCGGCATGGGTGTGGGCATTGATGAGGCCGGGGAGGATCAGCCCCTGGGGGTAATCGAGCACCTGGGCCGGGGCGTAGCGCGCCTGAAGCTCAACCGGGGCCCCCACCGCGACAATCTCTGGTCCCTGCAGGGCCACCGCCCCGGGGGAGAACACCTGGTGCTGCGGGTTCATGGTCAACACCCAGGCGCCCCGAATGATCAGGGAAACCGGTTCTTTCCCCAACGTAGACATCCTTTGCTCCTTTAGCAGCACGGGGGCGCGGCCGGGGGACCTGACACGGCCGGGCAATGGATATTCGGCCCCGGGTCATAACCAATCAGGTCCTCACTGACCCCGCCGGGGTGGTGTGCGAACCGCGACTGCCTGTTCAATCCCCGAACGCCCCGGCAGACCGTTGAGAAGTCAGGGCTCATTTTTTGGCCCCGGGCGCCGCCGGCGCTGCCGTCTCTCCCGGGCGCATGGCTGCCTGGAAGCGGGGGGTCGAACCCTGGGGAATTTTCAGGCGAAAGGTCCCCGGAGCCAGGGAATCACTCTTGATCCAGGGGTTGAGGGTCTTGATGGCCTTGTAATACGTGCCGCTGGCCTCCGCCAGTTTCCTGACCGGCACCTCCTGTGCCAGGGTAATCGATACCTCATCATAACTCAGAGGGGGATAGAGCTGATCGCCGGGAATGGCAAAGCCGTAGCGTTCCGGGTCCTCCATGATGATCTTGGCCGCGACGATGCGGTGGATATAACGCTCGGTTTCATCCGGCAGGCTCAGGTGGTAGAAATTATTGACCCCCTGGGCGGCGATGGCCTTCTGCACGCGCCCTTCCCCGGCGTTGTAGGCCGCCAGGGCCAGGGGCCAGTTGTGGAATAACCGGTGCAGCTTTTCCAGGTAGTTCAGGGCCGCGTCCGTGGCGAGCCCGAACTCCAGGCGTTGGTCCACGGCTTTATCGACCCGCAATTGGAAACCCTGGGCCGTGGGGCCCATAAACTGCCAGATGCCCAAGGCGCCGACCCCCGACCGGGCCTGGGTGCGCAGGTCGCTCTCCACCACGGCCACGTATTTCAGGTCCAGGGGGAGGCGCCGGGCCCGGAGTTTCTTCTCAATTTCCGGAAAATATCGGTGGGCCCGTTTCAGCCACATGGTGGTTTGAGTCCGGCTCCACACCTCAATGGTGAACTCCCGGTCCAGGGCCTCCCTGACCTCCGGTTCCTCCAGAGGCACCGGCTCGCCGCACAGGTACACCTGGGCGGGCGCGGCAAAATAGGGAAAACGCACGATCTCGGATGGAGCGGCCGTGGGCGGCCCCAGGGGCAGGCCGGGACCCGCCCCCACCCCGCTGGGGAGGAGCCACAGGCCGGCCAGCACAAAGAGAATAAGCAGCGCCATAAAGGGTAATCCTAAAGGTTTGAGAGAATGTCTTTCGGTAAGCATTTACCCCACCGGAAGCAGTCTGTCAACCCGCCGGGGGCCAGGTCTTGTAGCCGACCGAGGTCCCGCCGGGTCAAAGGGCCCTTCAGAGCGGCGGCGCCGGCTCAGCCTCCGGGTTCAGGCCGGCGGCCCGCCCCCGGGTCCGGACAGCCACCTCCAGTTCGGGTAAGGACTTGTGGTGCAAGACCCGCTGGGGAAAGGGCAGGTCGATGCCATGCACTTGAAATCGCTTCCAAACCCCCAGGAGGACCTCGCTCTTGACGCTGGCGATGCCGTTTTGCGGATCAGGAATCCACACCCGCAGTTCGAGGTTGATGGCGTTTTCGCCAAAACCCGTGATCAGGCAGGCGGGCTGGGGGTCGTCCAGGACGCGGGGCGCTTCGGCGGCCGCCTCCCGCATAAGTTCCATGGCATGCTGAATATTGGAGGAATACCCGATGCCGATGGGAATCTTGAGGCGCAGCAGGTTGTTGCTGTAGGACCAGTTGACCACCTGGTTGGTGATCAGGTCTTCATTGGGGATGAGGTATTCTTTGGCGTCCCGGGTCACGACGGAGATATAGCGGCCGCCGAGGTGATTAATCCGGCCATAGGTATCTCCCAACTGAATCACGTCCCCGGGTTTGATGGACTTGTCCGCCAGGATGATGAGGCCGCTGATCAGGTTGGAAAAAACCTTTTGCAGGCCAAACCCGATGCCCAGGCCGATGCCGCCGCTGAATACCGCCAAGGCCGTGAGATTGATGCCCAGGTAGTAGAGGACCCCGGAGATCACCAGGGTAAAGAGGAGGATGCTGAGCAGTTTATGCAACAGGACCTGCACCGAGGGGGTGACATGTTCCACCGTCTGGATCCAGTGCTGGAAGAACACCGAGATTTTCCTGGCCACCCAAAAGAGCACCACTAAAATGATGCCTCCCTGGATAAGGCTGAGCGCCGTCAGGCGCACCGTACCGACGCTCAGGTCGATGCCGTTGAGCAGGGTGAGGACCGGAATGAGCACATGCAGGATATCCAGGGCGGCGATGGACCAGATGATGATGCTGACGAGTCTGGCCAGGGCGCGGTTTTTCATCTGGGAGGTCAACAGACGAATGATCACCCAGGCCAGGATAAGGCTCAGGAAGATGCGGATCCCGTGATTGGGCCGGTGCCAGTGGCTTGCGGTACTCAGGGCGACCCACAGGAATACGACGGCGAAGATAGGGGTAAGTAATTTGGTGGGGATCAACTTGGTCAGCTTCGGCAAAGCATGTTCCACCAGGGGGTGTCGCGCCAGGAGCCTGCGGAGCCATGGCCGCACCGCCTCGGCGGCCAAACGGGCCAGGATAAACAGGCAGCCCACCACGATAAGCTGGATCACCATGTTCCAGACCAGGATGTGGGTAAGGAAATAATTCTGGGCCGCAAGGCCCCTGGCCAAAAAGTAATCGAGATTCAGGGAATTACCCATCATGGCCTCCGGAATAGAATTGAGATCTTCCCTGGATTGTACTGTAAAGTCCGGGAAATGGGAAACCGGCAGGAGGTTATTCGGTCCCGGCCCGGACCGAACCATGGCCCTGGAGGGCTCTCAGGCGGTTAAACCTGGCAGCCCCCGGCGGCGATGTTCCTCTTCGCCCGCCCAAATCCGGTGGCCGGAAAAAAATTCCTTGATTCCTGTCAGGTTCTCTTCTAATATTTCGGCATAAATTCTCTTTGAGGAGGTGATCCTGGTGAATCGGCCGCTCATTTTCACACCTTTGAAATCCTGAAGCGCCGGCGTCCGGGGAGCCTTGGTAAGGCTCTGGATTCGGAGGCCGGACAAGGATGGGGCTGATCGCCGGGAACCCTTCAGAAGCTACAGTCCTGGTTCAATCCCCTCCTTGCAGTAACCCTTCAGACTCGTCTCGTCAATTTTTCGGCCTACCGACGTAAACGCCGCTCTCTTCGGAAGCAGTGAAGGGCGCCGCTACGCGCGCCCGGTTGACGGCCACGGCCAGGCCCCTTCTCGGGGTTCGGTCCCGGCCTCGCCCCCAGACCTTACCCGCCTCCATCAGGCCTGAGGCCGCATCCGGCCCAGGCCGGTCTCTGGTTGAGTTTAACCTGAACCCCTGCAGGGTGATTGGTTTGTCGAGAACCGAAATCAAACCCCATAAATGCCAGGAAATATCAGTGGCCGACAACCCCGGCCGGTCAGGACCGTATCCCGACCGCGGTTGGGAGGTCGGCTTGACCTGGCTTTACCATGGTCTGAGACTAAGTCTGGCCTGCGTCTTCATTTATGCGGGTTTTATCAAACTGCTGGACCCCCGGGCCTTTGCCCACGCCATCGCCCAGTATGACCTGATCCCCGAAGGCCTGCTGCCCCTGGTGGCCGTGGGCCTGCCGGCCCTGGAACTGCTGGCCGGCCTGGGGCTCATCTTTGAAGTCCGGGGCAGTCTCACCATTATTGCAATTTTGCTTTTGCTATTCCTGGTGGTCCTGGGATACGCCGTCTGGCACAACCTGGACATCGACTGTGGCTGTTTCACCGCGGACGAACTGGATGCACAGCGCAGCGTCAAAATCGCGTTCTGGCGCGACCTCATTATGATCGGGGCAACATTGTTTATCTATTGGCGGCAGCGGAGTCGGGCGCCCCAAGACCTCTGGATCGAAAAAATAAAAACACTACGTAAAGGAGCAACAAAATGACTAAAAAACACGGATTCTGCATGGGTGGGCTCATGGCTATCGTGGTCTTGGCCCTGGTGGGTTGCGGCCAATCCTGGTCCGGCAAAGAGCTGGCGACGGAGACCTCCGGGGTCAACTTATCCCGGGAAGCGAGCCGGGGCGGCTACCAACTCGTCACTACCCCCGAGTTAAAAGCCTGGATCGACCAGAAGAAACCCATGCTGATCATCGACACCATGCCGTTGGCAGACAGTTACAAGAAAAATCACCTCCCCGGGGCGGTGCAATATGAGTTTCCCATTCCGGAGGTGAAGGAGATGGACGACGCTGCCAGGGCGAAATTCGAGAAATTCTTAGGATCTGACCAGGATAAGACCCTGGTGTTCTACTGCGGTTTCGTCAAATGCACCCGCAGCCACAACGGCGCCATGTGGGCGGTAAAGCTGGGCTACAAAAACGTCTACCGCTGCCCCGGCGGCATCAAGGCCTGGATGGAGACTGATTATCCCGTGGCCCAAGGCGACAAATAAGCCGGCGCGGCCGCACTGTTTCCGGGGCCGCAGCCGCACCGGAAATTATCAATCAGATGAGGAAATGGGTTACACTACGCTAAAAACCTTGAAAGGAAATCCCCCTAAATCCAGTACTCTCCGGTTAGGACATTGCATATGGTCGCCAGAGGGGATTTTATTCAGGTTTACCTCAACCTTGCGGCAACCTAGTGCCCGAACCGATTAACCGTAGAGGAGAGCATTTAACCATGTCGGAAAAAACACTGGACTGCCGGGGATTGGCCTGTCCCAACCCGGTGATCAAGACCAAGGAACTCATCGACCGGGGCGACGTGACGCAACTCACCGTGCTGGTGGACAACGCCGCGGCCCAGGAAAACGTCAGCCGCCTCCTCCAGCGCACCGGTTTTCAGGTCAGCGTGGAGCCCCGGGGAGACGCCGCCGCGGTCACCGGCTCCCGGACGGACGCCGGCCCCTGCCAGGTATTCGTGGAGAAACCGGAGGAGGCCCTGCGCAAAATTTTCGTCCTCATGGGCGCCGACCGGTTGGGCCGGGGCGATGATCTCCTGGGGACCAGGCTCATGGCCAATTTCATCGCCACCCTGAAAGAAATGGGGCCGGAGTTGTGGTGCGTGGTCCTGGTGAATGCCGGGGTGAAGCTGGCCGTGGCCGGCTCCCAGGTCCTGGCCGGGCTCCAGGACCTGGAGCAAGCCGGGGTCAGGCTCCTGGTGTGCGGCACCTGCCTCAACCATTTTCAACTCCTGGAGGCCAAGCAGGTGGGGGAAACCACCAACATGCTGGACATTGTCACCGCCATGCAGGTGGCCGATAAGATCATCACCCTGACTTGAACCGGGGGCTGATTTTAGGAGTTCCGATTCTCTTAGGTCAATTGTCGGGGCGGTCCTGGGGGTCCGCCCTGGTGCGGATGCGGCCAAGAACAACGGCCTGTCGGCGCCTGAGCCCCCCGGGCCGGGTTTTTATTGGAAAAGTGCCCGCCGATAAAGTATATATGGGGAAATACCAGCTTTAGCCCCACAGGCCCTATGATAAACCTAGCTGACTTGCGGCTTTACTTCCGCCTGTTCAAGTACCTGAAGCCCCACAGATGGCGCATGACCGCGGCCATCGCCGCCATGCTGGGGGTTTCGGGGCTCACGGCCCTGTTGGCCTACATGGTCAAGCCCGTCCTGGACGACATCTTTTTCGCCAAACAGGAAAACATGCTTCTCCCATTGGCGGGCATTGTGGTGGTCCTCTATCTCGTCAAGGGGTTTTTGTCCTTCACCCACAACTTTCAGATGAGCTACATCGGCAACGCCACCGTCACCCGCCTCCGGGATGAACTCTTCGCCTCCATCCAGCGTCAACCCCTGTCCTTTTTCGACGGCGAGGCCACCGGGGTGCTCATGAGCCGCCTCACTTACGACGTCAACCTGCTCCAGGACGCGGTAACCCGGGTGGTGACCAGCTTCTTCAAAGACACCTTCACCGTCATCGGCCTCACAGCGGTGATCTTTTACCAGGAGTGGCGCCTGGCCCTCATGTCCATGGTGGTCTTCCCCCTGGCGGTCCTCCTCATCGTCCGCCTGGGCAAACGCGTCCGCCGGATCTCCCAGGCGACCCAGGTGGCCAACGCTCATCTCTACACCGTGCTCCAGGAGTCCCTCATCGGCCAGCGCATCGTCAAGGCCTTCGCCCGGGAAGCCTACGAGGAGCGGCGTTTCTTCCGGGCCAACTGGGACTATTTCCATATCCGCATGAAACTGAACGCCACCCGGGAACTGTCGCCGCCGTTGATGGAATTTTTAGGCTCCCTGGGGATGGCCGGCATTATTTGGTATGGCGGCAAGGCGGTCATTCAGGGCGCCTCCACCCCGGGCACCTTCTTCTCCTTCCTGGCCGCCCTCCTCATGCTCTACCAGCCCATCAAGAGCCTGAGCTCGGTGCAGAACGTCTTCCAGGAAGGTCTGGCCGCCGCGGTCCGGGTCTTCGGCCTCATGGACCGGGAGCCGGAGATTCAAGACGCCCCCGGGGCCGCGGCCCTGGCTCCCCTGGCCCAGGAGATCGGCTACGCCGGGGTCAGCTTCGCCTACGACGGCCGGGAAAACGTCCTCCACGACATCAATTTCACCGTGCGCCGGGGCGAAGTGGTGGCCCTGGTGGGCCCCTCCGGGGCCGGTAAATCCACCCTGCTGAATCTCCTGCCCCGCTTCTACGACGCCACCGGCGGCGCTATCTCAATTGACGGCCACGATATCCGCCACGTCACCCTGGCCTCCCTCCGGGAGCAGATCGGCGTGGTCACCCAGCAGACCATCCTCTTCAACGACACCGTGCGGAACAACGTGGCCTACGGCCGCCTCGACGCCACCAAGGCCGAGATCATCAAGGCCCTGAAGGATGCCCACGCCTACGACTTTGTCATGGCCATGCCCCAGGGTGTGGACACCCTCATCGGGGAACAGGGGGTGCGCCTCTCGGGCGGCGAGCGCCAGCGCCTGGCCATTGCCCGGGCGCTGTTAAAAGACCCGCCCATCCTCATCCTGGACGAAGCCACCTCGTCTCTGGACTCCGAATCCGAGCGGGAGGTGCAGCAGGCCCTGGACCGGCTCATCATCGGGCGCACCACCCTGGTCATCGCCCACCGCCTCTCCACCGTCCGGAACGCCGACCGCATCATCGCCATGGAAGACGGCCGCATCAAAGAAATCGGCAGCCACGCCGAACTCCTGGCCACCGACGGCCTCTACCGCCGCCTCTATGAGATGCAGTTCGCCCGGGAGGAAGAGGGAGGCCCCGCGGCCACTACCGAAACCCCTCCCCCGGAGGCGATAAAATCGTCTATAACCTAACGTATGCGGTCTTACTGGCATAACCTGTTCCGGCGGCTTCAGGGGGACCGGGGCGCCGGCCCGCCTCCAGGCCCCGTGGTCCGCGTCGGCGCCGCTCTCGCCTCCCGGCTCTATGGCCTGGGGGCCGGGTTACGGCGCACTCTCTATGCCCGGGGTGTGCTCCGGACGAAAAAACTGCCGGCCCCGGTGGTGAGCGTCGGCAACCTGACGGTGGGCGGCACCGGCAAGACCCCGGTGGTGGCCTGTCTGGCCCGGCTGTGGCGGGACCGGGGTAAGCGGGTGGCCATCCTCAGCCGGGGCTACGGGGGCGGGACCCAAGGCGTCACCTGTATCTCTGATGGCCAGAATATATATAAAAAACCCCCGGAGGTGGGAGAAGAGCCGTACTGGCTGGCCCGGACCCTGCCCGGGGTGGTGGTTTACACCGGGGCCTGCCGTTATGCCGCGGGGCTGGCGGCCTGGGAGGAGTTTAAGCCGGACCTCTTTCTCCTGGACGACGGCTTCCAGCATTTTCAGCTATACCGGGACCTGGACCTGGTGCTGCTGGATGCGGCCGCGCCCTTCGGCAACGGCCAGCTCTTGCCCCGGGGACCCTTGCGAGAACCCCTCACGGCCCTGGCCGCGGCCCGGGTTTTCGTCCTGACCCGGTTTGACCCGGAGCGCCACCAGGCGCAGCTTACCGATATCCAACGGGCCTTCCCGGGAAAAATGGTGCTGACCGCGACCATCGATCCGGTGCGGGTAACAGCCTACCCGGGGGGGGGCAGGGCGAGACGCCGCCAACCTTGCGCCACCGGACTCTGCTGGCCTTTGCCGGCCTGGCTCGCCCGGAAGTCTTTGCCGCCACCTTGCAGGAACTGGGAGTGGACCTGAAAGGCTTCCGAATCTTTCCCGACCACCATACCTACAGCCAGGAGGAATTAGACCGCCTGGAGGCCGCAGCCCGGTCCCTGGAAGCCGAGGCCCTCATCACCACCGGCAAGGATTGGGCCCGCCTGGGAGAGCGCTGGGACCGGGGAGTCAACCTGTGGGTCCTGGAGGTAGAGGCCCGGCTGGGGGAACCCGAGCTGGTCCTGGAACTCCTGGACCGGGGTCGCGGGGGTTAAGGTGACGGGGCGGCCAACTGCCCATGTGCCGCCCGGGGCTCTCGCCTGAGGCTCCCTCTACCGTATCCGGCGAAAATGTTTTACAATATCTCAGATTATCACCCGGAGCCGAACATGGGTCCCAGGGGGCGCCGATCACCTGACAAAAAATCCCCCTGAATTCCCCGTTGCCAAGGGGGACTGACTGTGCAGGATGCCCTCATGCTCCCACCTTGGACCAAGAGGGTAGGGGGGGCTCCCAGGGTTCAGGCGAAGCTAATCTGATATCTGCTTCCATCAACATCTATCCGGCTGCCGGTAAGGAGAGGGGTGGCTCCCTTTGGACCACGCCGCGCGTATGACTGACGCCCCCAAAGAAAAATCCCGCAGGATTCACGACCTCCCCTTGCCTCCCGAGGTCCGGCAGCGGTTTCAGCAGCTTCAGGTGTCCCGCCGGTTTACCCGGGACCCCGAAGTGGTGCGGCGCATCCTGGTGCGCGCCCCCAACTGGGTGGGGGATGCGGTCATGAGCCTGCCGGTGCTGGCGGGGCTCAACCGGCTCTTTCCCCTGGCCGAGATAACGGTGCTGGCGGCGCCCCGGGTGGCCCCGCTCTTTGCCGCCCAGCCCGGCGTGACCGAAATCATCCGCTACCCGTCGGGCCGGGGCAAGTGGCAGGTCCTGTGGGACCTGCGGGGGCGCTTCGAGGTGGCCCTGGCTCTGCCCAACTCCATGGAGTCCGCCCTGGGATTGTGGCTGGTGGGGGTGCCGTCCCGGGTGGGGTATAACACCGACGCCCGGGGCCTTTTCCTCAAGGAGGCCGTGTCCGGCCATGAGGCCCTGGCCGGCTTGCACACCGTCTTTTATCTCCTGGGCCTGCTCAAGGCCCTGGGGGGAGTGGCCACCTTTACGCCCCCCACCCTTTACCTGGAGCCCGAAGAAGAGGCCATGGGGGCGCATCTCCTGGCCGAAACCGAGCTTCCCGGTCAGGGTCCCTGGGTAGGCTTGAGCCCCGGCGCGGCTTACGGCCCGGCCAAACGCTGGGAGCCGGCGCGCTTCGCCGCCCTGGGCCGGAAGCTGCAGCGGGAATTCGGCGCCCGCCTGGTGCTGTTGGGGGGGAGCGACGAGCGGCCGGTGGCGGAGTTGGTCAAAGAGAATCTGCCCGAGCCGGTGGCGGACCTGGTGGGACAGACTAGCCTCCGTCAGGCCCTGGGAGTGCTGTCCCGGCTCAATCTTTTAATCACCAATGACTCGGGGTTGATGCATGCCGCCGCGGCGCTCTCGGTCCCCCTGGTGGCCCTGTTCGGTTCCACCGACCCCGGGGCCACCGGCCCCTTCACCTCCCGGGCCACGGTGATTCGCCATCTGCAGCCGTGCAGCCCTTGCTTCCAGCGCACCTGTGATGTAGGCTATGCCTGCCTGACCGCCATCAGCGTCGACGAGGTCGTTGCGGCCAGCCGTTCCTGGCTTGAGGAGGGCGCATGAGTCAACCTGCGGTGTTTCTGGACCGGGACGGCACCATCAACGAGGAGATGGGCTACATCAACCACCTGAGCCGTTTCCGGCTGCTGCCCCTGGTCGTTCCGGCCATCCGCCGCCTCAACGACGCGGGGCTGAAGGTGGTGGTGGTCACCAACCAATCCGGGGCGGCCCGGGGCTATTTCCCCCCATCCCTGGTAGAGGAGATTCACGTCCTCTTACAAAAAATCCTGGCCGACGGGGGAGCCCACCTGGACGGCATCTACGCATGTCTCCACGGGCCGGCGGCAGGCTGCGATTGCCGTAAGCCCAGCCCGACCTTGATTCACCAGGCGGCCAGGGACCTGGGCCTGGACCTGAGCCGTTCCTACCTGGTGGGCGACCGCTACAAAGATGTGGAGACCGCGGCCAACGCCGGAGTCCAAGGCATCCTGGCGCTCACCGGCTACGGCCGGGGGGAGTACGAGTATCTCCGGGCGGCGCAAAAGGTGCAGCCGGTGCATGTGGCGCCTGATCTCCCGGCAGCGGTGGCGTGGATTTTGGCGGATTTGGGGGAAAATCCTTTGTAGGCGCGACCCGGCGGGTCGCCCCTGCGAACCCGCCATCTATTTTTCGACCCTGGATACTACAAGCGACCATAATGCCCCATAATCTTTCCTGCCGCCCCCGGATTCTCCTGGTCAAGCTCAGTTCCTTCGGGGACGTGCTCCATGCCCTGCCCACCCTGGTGGCCCTGCGGGCCGCCTATCCCTCGGCGCATATCACCTGGCTGGTGGAGGCCGCATATGCGCCGCTGCTCAACGGGCACCCGGCCCTGGATGAAGTTTGGCTGGCCCCCCGGCTGCGGCCCGCTGAATTTTGGTCCGGGTCAAATCCGGCGGTGTGGCGCCGGCTCGTGGGGCAGCTCCGCACCCGGCCCTTTGACCTGGTAGTGGACGTCCAGGGCCTGCTCAAGAGCGCCGTGTGGGTGGCTCTGGCGAAAAGTCCCCGGAAGGTGGGCTATGACCGCACCCGGGAGTTGAGCTATCTGGCCCTCACCGCGCGGGTGCCGCCGTTTGACCCGGAGGCCCACGCGGTTTTGCGTTACCTGAACCTGGCCCATTATCTGGGGGCGCCCCCGGCCCCCCCCCGTCTTCCGGTTGGGCCTGGATGAGGTCGCAGATATCTCGACCCTGATACCGGTGGAGGCGCATCGGCCTCTGGCGGTGCTCCATCCCGGCGCCCGCTGGACCTCCAAACTCTGGCCTTCGGCGTCCTGGGCCAGCCTGGGCGCGTGGTTGAGCCGCGACCGGGGGTTCCGGGTGGCCGTCACCGGGAGCGCCGGGGACCGGGAGTTGGTTGCGGACATCGTGGGGCAGAGTGGCGCGCCGTTAATCAATCTGGCGGGGCGCACCTCTTTGGCGGAGTTGGCCGGGGTCCTGCGACAGGCCCGGTTGGCCGTCACCACCGACACCGGGGCCATGCACCTGGCCGCGGCCCTGGGGACGCCGGTCACCGCGCTTTTCGGCCCCACGGCCCCCTGGCGCACCGGGCCTTTCGGCCCCGGCCACCAGGTGGTGCGCCTGGGGCTTCCGTGCAGCCCCTGCTTCAAGCGCCACTGCCCCGCGCCCCGGTGCCTCAACGAACTCTATCCGGAAATGGTCCAGGCCGCGTGTGAAAAAATCTTGTCAGAAAGGGAATAAGGGAAGTCGTTTACCGATATGATCTTGCCTGGATTTCAAAGAGCTGGGCATACTTCCCGCCGAGTTGCATTAATTCGCTATGGGTGCCGCCCTCGACGATGCTGCCCTCTTCCAGGACATAGATGTAATCAGCCAGCCGGACGGTGGAAAAGCGGTGGCTGATGAGCAGGACCATGCGCCCGGCGAACAGTTGTCGGAAGGACTTAAACAGCTCATATTCGGCTCGGGCATCCATCCAGCTGGTGGGTTCATCCAGAATGATTAATTGGGCTTCCCGCAAGAAGGCCCGGGCCAGGGCCACTTTCTGCCATTCCCCGAGACTGAGCTCACCCTGGTCTTCGAACTCATGACCCAGAACCGTCTCGTATCCCCGGGGCAGTTTCTGGATAAAATCTTCGGCCCGGGTTTGGCGGGCCGCGGCGTAAATCTTGTCATCCCGGGAGTTTAAGGTAATATCTCCCAGCCAGATATTTTCCCGGGCCGTTAAACTATAGTGGGCATAGTCTTGCAGGATGACGCTGACTTCCCGCCTGAGGGCCTCTGGGTCAAATTGGCGCAAATCAATGCCGTCAATGGTTAAGTTGCCGCTCACCGGGTCGTAGAGCCGGCACAAGAGCTTGATGAGGGTCGTTTTCCCTGAGCCATTCTCACCCACCAGCGCCACCACCTGGCCGGGGAGAATCTGCAGGCTGATATCCGCCAGCACCGTTCTCTCACCCGTGGGATACCGGAAATTGACGTGATTAAAGAGAATGCCTTGCTGGATAGGGCGCGGCAAAGATACGGTGTTGGCCGGTTTGACCAGTTTGGGCTCGAGGTCGAGGAACTCATTGAAATTGGCGAGAAACAGGTTGTCTTCGTAGAGGTGGGTCAGGCTGGTCCAGATCTCCTGCAGAGAGCTTTGGGCCCGCTGAACGGCCCCGTAGTACATGACCATATCGCCGATGGTGATGGCCCCCTGGACTGTCTGGTAAGCAATAAACGCCAGGGTCCCAAAAATTGCCACCGTGGCGCTGGCCTGGGTGGTCAAATCCGCTAAGGAGCGCCGGGTGGAAATCTTGAGCCTTTCCACCCGGAGTTTTTTCCGCAAATCCCGGAACCAACCCATAAAGAGCGTCCCCAGGCCAAATAGCCTGATTTCCTTGGCATAGCCTCCGGCCGTCAGCATCCAGTGAAAATAGCCAGCCCGCCTTTGGGCCTGGGTGTGCTGGCGCTGCCAATCGTACATTCGGTTGGCGTATTTCAAGCGCATAAAAACTCCAGGGACCGTGGCGGCAAAGAGAACGGCCGCTATCCACCAGTGGAACGACACCAGCAACCCCGCCAGGGCCAAAAGCGAAATACCGCTCAGGCCAAGCTGCATCAGGCTGTTCATGAGGCTGCCTGGCCGATACGTAGCCTCCTGCTGGGCCCGGTGCAGAGTGTCGTAGTACTTAGGGTCTTCGTAATACTCCAGGTCAACTGCCACCGACTTGCCGTGGATGACATCGGCAACATGGTCGGTAATTATCTGGGTCTGGGCTTCTTTGGCAATCTCCGCCAGGGAGCGGCAACATGCGGCAAATAAGGCTATGGCCGCCGCAATGAGGATGAGCAGAATAACTCTTTGGATGGCCTCGGGTTTCCCGGTTGCCACCAAGCCGGCGGTGACCGCATCGACAATGAGCTTCATCAGGTAAAGGGAAACCAGGGGCAGCAAGCCCTGGATCAGGATAAGCCCAAAATTGGCCGCGGTCCACCCCGGGGCGCTCTGCCACACCAGGCGCAGGGCCCGCTCCAGATGCAGTCCATGCTTGATCTTTTCTTTTACGGTCAAGGCAGGTTTCATGAATAGCTTAGAATAGCAGTCACCCGGGAAGCTGACAAGATATTCTCTGGTACTTCTTTGGGGCGGCGAGATCGACTAAACGCCGACATCAATGGGCGCTGGAAAAGCAGAATTAAACCCCTGGTAAATGAACCCACAAAAAATCTCATTGCCAGGGGCAAGCCGCCCTCCTAAGCAAAGCCACGCTCTCACTGGCGGACGAGGCGTCCTCTCCCTCCTGAATTTAACTTGAAGTTGGGAATATGGTTGGAAATCAACAAACAGGATAAGAAAAAGGGGTTACGCTTTGAACGTAACCCCTTGAATTTACATTGGCGGGGACGACGAGACTCGAACTCGCGACCTCCGGCGTGACAGGCCGGCGTTCTAACCAACTGAACTACGCCCCCTTAGGGCTGGTAGGCGGAACAGGGCTCGAACCTGTGACCCCCGGCTTGTAAGGCCGATGCTCTCCCAGCTGAGCTATCCGCCCGCCCCCGTATTTATCGCTTATGGAGGCGCCGCTGTCAAGTGGGAAAAACCGGTTACGGTTCCGGGTTGCCTTTGGTTCAGGGACGAGCTTCGCCCCATGCCGCTTTATTTAGGTAGGGCAAGCCCACCCATAATTACCTAACATGAAACCCAGGCGGAAAACCGACGAGGGCTGCCTATTCGCCTTTTCACCCATCAATTCTTAATGGGCCTGGATCTCGGCGCCGGGCGGCTCGGGCGGCACGTAAACCGCCTCCGGGGCCACCGGCGGGAGCGCCGCTTTAAACAGACTGTCCGGATCGTCCAGCACCAGAGCTATTTTCAGGACCTCGTCCATGTGGTCCACGGGCACCAAATCCACCGTCTTGAGAATCCGGGCCGGGATTTCTTTGATATCCTTTTCGTTGTCCCGGGGGATGATCACGGTCTTGATCTGGTGGCGGTGGGCCGCCATGATCTTTTCCTTCAGGCCGCCGATGGGCAGGACCCGTCCCCGCAGGGTGATTTCCCCGGTCATGGCCACGTCGCGATGGACCGGAATCTTCAGCAAGGCGGAGACGATACAGGTGCCGATGGTAATCCCCGCGGACGGGCCATCTTTGGGTATGGCGCCCTCCGGCACGTGGACGTGGATGTCGATCTTGCGGTAGAACTCCGACGACAGCCCCAAGCTCTCAGCCTTGGAACGCACATAGCTCAAGGCGGCCTGGGCCGACTCCTGCATGACTTCTCCAAGTTTGCCGGTGATCAGGAGCTTGCCCCGGCCGGGGAGGACCACCACCTCGGTGTGGAGGAGTTCGCCCCCGAATTCGGTCCAGGCCAGACCGGTGGTAAGACCCACTTCGTCGGCCTCTTCGGTGCGGCCGAAACGGAACTTGGGGACCCCCAGGTACTTGGGCACCATCTGGCTGGTGACCTTGACCAGGTGGTCTTTACCCTTGGCCGCCACTTCCCGGGCTACTTTCCGGCTGATGGAGGCGATCTCCCGCTCCAGGTTGCGCACCCCGGCCTCCCGGGTGTACTGGCGGATAACGGTGAGAATAGCGTTTTCCGAGAAGTGGATATTTTCCTTGGTCAGGCCATTGGCGACGCACTGTTTGGGAATTAAAAACTGCTCGCCGATGAGGAGCTTCTCCACCTCGGTGTAGCCGGCCAGCCGGATGATTTCCATCCGGTCCTGGAGCGGCGGCGGGATGGAGAAGAGCGTGTTGGCCGTGGTGATAAACATCACTTCGGACAGGTCATAGTCCACGTCCAGGTAATGGTCGTTGAAGGCGAAGTTCTGTTCCGGGTCCAGGACCTCCAGGAGCGCCGCAGAGGGGTCGCCCCGGAAATCCGTGCTCATCTTGTCCACTTCATCCAGGCAGAAGACCGGGTTGTTGGTCTTGGCCTTTTTGAGGGATTGGATGATCTTGCCGGGCAGCGCCCCGATATAGGTGCGCCGGTGGCCGCGGATCTCCGCTTCGTCCCGCACGCCCCCCAGGGACAGGCGCACGAAAGTCCGCCCCATGGCCCGGGCCACGGATTTGGCCAGGGAGGTTTTGCCCACCCCCGGCGGCCCCACCAGACAGAGGATGGGCCCTTTCATCTTTTTGACCAGGCTCTGGACCGCCAGGTGTTCCAGGATGCGCTCCTTGGGCTTTTCCAGGCCGTAGTGGTCTTCTTCGAGGATGCGCTCGGCCTCATCCAGGTTGTGCTTATCCCTGGTTTTTTCCTGCCACGGGAGGGACAGGAGCCAGTCGATGTAGTTCCGGGAGACCGTGGCTTCCGCCGACATGGGGCTCATGAGTTTCAACTTCTTCAACTCATGCTTGACCTTGCCGACGGCCTCGGCGCTCATCTTTTTCCGGCGGATGCGCCGCTCCAGTTCCTGGATCTCGCCCTTGAGATCTTCCTTTTCCCCCATCTCCTTCTGGATGGCCCGCATCTGCTCGTTGAGATAGTATTCCCGCTGGGTCTTTTCCATCTGCTTCTTGACCCGGTTTTTGATGCGGGACTCGATCTGGAGGATTTCATTTTCCCGGTTCACATAGCCCACCACCAGTTCCAGGCGGCGGGAAGCATCCAGGGTTTCCAGCAGGCCCTGCTTTTCATCCGCCTTGATGGAAAGATGACCGGCAATGGTATCGGCCAGGCGTCCCGGGTCATCCACCCCCACCAGGCTCTGCAAGGCTTCCTGGGGGACCTTTTTGTTCAGCTTGGCATAAGTTTCGAACCCGGCGATGCCGGTGCGGCGCAACGCCTCGGTTTCGGGATTGACCTCCCAGGATTCCAGGACTTCCTCGGCCTCCACCTGGAAGAACTGGGATATGGGGAGAAACTGGCGGGCGATGGCCCGGCTCTTGCCTTCCACCAACACCTTGACGGTGCCGTCGGGCAGCCGCAAAAGCTGGAGGATGGCCGCCAGGGTGCCCAACCGATGAATCTCGCCCTCCCGGGGTTCGTCCTTGCGCGGGTCCTTCTGGGTGCAGAGCAGGATATATTTTTCCTGCCCCATGGCATATTCCAGGGCATGGATGGAGCGTTCCCGCCCGATAAACAACGGCACCACCATGTGGGGGAAGATGACGATATCCCGCAGGGGCAGCATGGGCACGGTGACCAGATTGCGCTTGTCCCCCTCCCCGGCGCCGCGGTTTTTAGGTAATCGAAAGATCATTGTTGCACCGCCATCCCGGGCTTATCCCAGGAAACGTCCTCCGCGGTCCGGTAAGTGAAAATCGGCGCGGCATGTTTGATGATGAAGTCCTCATTGATCAGACATTCCTGCACGTCTTTGAGGGAGGGCAGTTCATACATCAGATCCAGCATGGCCCGTTCCAGGATGGCTCTCAGCCCCCGGGCCCCGGACTTGCGCTTCAGGGCCTCTTTGGCCACCGCTTCCAGGGCGCCGTCGGTGAATTTCAGGGCGACCCGGTCCAGTTCCAGGAGTTTCTGATACTGCTTCACCAGGGCGTTTTTGGGTTCTTTGAGGATGCGCATCAGGGCGTCTTCATTGAGTTCATCCAGGGTGGCGAGCACCGGCAGGCGTCCCACGAACTCGGGAATGAGACCGAATTTCAACAGATCCTGGGGCTGCACCTGGACCAGCGTTTCCCCCAGGGGACGCTGGTTGCGACTCTGGATGTCCGCCCCGAACCCCATGGACTTGCGGCCGATGCGGGCCCCGATGATGTCTTCCAGACCGTTGAAGGCGCCGCCGCAGATGAACAGGATGTTGGTGGTGTCCACCTTGATGAACTCCTGCTGGGGGTGTTTGCGGCCGCCCTTGGGAGGCACCGACGCCATGGTGCCCTCGATGATCTTGAGGAGGGCCTGTTGCACGCCTTCCCCGGAGACGTCCCGGGTGATGGAGGGGCTGTCGGTCTTGCGGGCGATCTTGTCCACTTCGTCGATGTAGACGATGCCCCGTGAGGCCTTCTCCACGTCGTAGTCCGCGGACTGGAGAAGGTTGAGGATGATGTTTTCCACATCCTCGCCCACGTAGCCGGCCTCCGTCAGGGTGGTGGCGTCGGCGATGGTGAAGGGCACGTTCAGGATGCGGGCCAGGGTCTGGGCCAGCAGGGTCTTGCCGGAGCCGGTGGGGCCCACCAACAGGATGTTGCTCTTCTGGAGTTCCACCCCGTCCAGGTCCACCCCGGCGTTGATGCGCTTATAGTGATTGTAGACCGCCACCGACAGGATCTTTTTGGCCCGTTCCTGGCCGATGACGTACTCGTCGATTTGTTTTTTGATGACCGAAGGCTCGGGAATCGACAGCCGCGCGTGTTTGGCTTCGTCCTTCTCATACTCTTCCGCGATGATGTCGTTGCACAGTTCGATGCACTCATCACAGATATAGACGCCGGGGCCGGCGATGAGCTTCTTCACTTCGCCCTGGCTCTTGCCGCAAAAAGAACATAACAGGTCGGCACTCTTGTCGGTACCGCGTTTACTCATATACGTTTTCCTCCCCAAACCCCGAAAAAGTAGCGGTTCGAAAGTTTGGCTGGTCTGCTGTGCCGCCGTCGTTCCTGCCTTATCTGCATACATCGGCTCCGGGCGGCGATTTCTTCAGTTCTTATCAAGCGCTTAGTCCTGATGCCGGGCGGGGAAGAGAATCCCCGGCTCCCGGCGGGTGATCACGTCGTCCACCAGGCCATATTCCTTGGCCTGCTGGCCGGACATATAAAAATCCCGCTCCGTATCGCGATTGATGCGTTCCATGGATTGGCCCGTGTGTTTGGCCATAATACCGTTCAACTCTTCCCGGAGGCGCAAGATCTCCCGGGCCTGGATGTCTACGTCCGTAGCCTGCCCCTGAAAACCGCCCAGGGGTTGGTGGATCAAGATCCGGGCGTGGGGCAGGGCAAACCGCTTGCCCTTGGCGCCCGCGGCCAACAACAGGGCCGCCATGGACGCGCCCTGGCCCATGCACAGGGTGGCCACCGGGCTCTTGATGTACTGCATGGTGTCGTATATAGCCATCCCCGCGGTCACCAGTCCCCCGGGGGAATTGATATAAAAGTTGATTTCCTTGTCAGGGTCCTCTGCTTCCAAAAACAGCAGTTGGGCGATCACCAGGTTGGCGACATCATCGTTGATGGCCGTCCCCAAAAAGATGATCCGGTCTCTCAAAAGCCGGGAATAGATGTCGTAAGCCCGTTCTCCCCGACTGCTCTGCTCCACCACGATGGGAATTAACTGCATTCTACTCCTTTTCCTCGGCCGGTTCCGCCTCTGCGGCGGCCACGGCGCTAATCTCAGCTTTATCCAGCAACAGCTTCATGGTCTTGTCGTCCAGGAGCGAACGCCGGAGGGCCCCCAGCAGATCGCGTTCCTCATAAAACTTCCTCACCTCGGTCACGTCCACGCGGTTGTTCACCGCGATGCGGGCCAGGGCGGCATCCATTTCGGCTTCGTCCACCGCCAGGCCCTCCTGGTCGGCGATGCGGGACAACACCAGCCTGACCCGCACCCGGCGCTCGGCCATGGGTTTCATGACCTCCAGCATCCTGGTGGTGTCCATGTTGGCCGTGTTCATGCCGTGCTGGCGGTAGCGGTCCATCTGGTCCCGCAACAGGTTCTCTTGTTCCTGG
>Ga0351914_1084_pt1 | contig 31620 bp, 20 predicted proteins | sample TotcelHT113001M5_FD_205824 | JGI IMG/M metagenome (GOLD analysis project Ga0351914, IMG submission 205824) | Enriched cells from coal bed in the Powder River Basin, Montana, United States - Total cells T11 rep1 HSBNCT.T11.300.1.M5 ... | reverse complement strand
TAAACATTTAACCTTAGTTCTGGCCTAGCCGGACAGAAATGATGTTAATTCCATCTTTAGGCTTTAAATCTTCCTCATCAACGATCCCATTTACCTCGAAAAGTGATTTTTGCATGACGTTCTCCTTTCTTGTATGTCCTGATTGTTAGTGGCAGGGAACAGTCAGGTTCGGCTCTATCCTACCCCTCATACCGCACCCCAACACCCACGGGGTGGGGTATTTGTGCCATGCTTCAAGTGGCCATATGGCACCATCAGGCGTATAAAGGTTTTCCAAAAAAGAGATTAATTCTCATTCGGTGGAATCGCTTGGTACTGAGGGAGATACAATCCCGCCGCACCTGGAAAGAATCCTGATAGTGAGCCCAGCCCTGAACTCCTGATAAATGAGCCTTCCTATCTTGAGATTCTTGCATTGGCAAGTGGATGAGGGGTATTATAAAGGATACGTGCCAGGTAAAAGGAGTTGAAATTGTGTCCATGAAGAACACCGCCAGTCAGTTAATGCAGCCCCAGATTTCCCTGCCGGCAAGATTGACCGACGCCCATATGAACGTATCCAGTTGTTTTCAATGCCGGAAATGTTCCGGGGGCTGTCCCCTGACCTTCACCATGGATCTGCTGCCCCACCATGTCATCCGTCTGGCGTTTCTGGGTCAGGCGGATCGGGTCCTTGAATCCCGGACCATATGGGTGTGCTCCGGCTGTCAGACGTGCACCACTCGCTGCCCCAACGGCATCGACATTGCCGGGACGATGGACTGGCTCAAAAATGAGGCGGTCAAAACCGGCTGCGCCATCCCGGAGGAAGAGGTGGCGGTGTTCCACCGCTATTTCCTGGAAGGCATCCAGGCCGCGGCCGGGCGTCTGTCGGAAACTCACCTCCTGCGCCGCTATATGCTCTATAAAATACGGCGTCAGCCCAGCCTGGCGGATCTGAAGCAAGATATGCGCCTGGGCTGGAAGCTGTGGAAGCGGGGCCGGGTGCGCCTGGGCGGCCCGCCGGCGCTGCGGGGCAAGGCCGAGATCAACGAAATCTTCCGAAAGGCTCAATTTTAGACCATGAAAGTGACCTACTACCCCGGCTGCTCGCTGGAGGGTACGGCGGTGGACTATGCTGCGTCCATTGCCGGCATCGCTCCCCTGTTGGACGTGGAACTGGTGGAACTCTTTGATTGGAATTGCTGCGGCGCCAGTTCGGCTCACAGTTTCAATCACCGGCTCGCCCTGGACTTACCGGCGCGCAACCTGGCGCTGGCCGAAAAAGCCGGCCGGCGGGACGTGGTGGCCCCCTGCGCCCTCTGTTTCAACCGGCTAAAAACCGCGGAAAAGGCCTTGCAGGGCCCGGAAGGTGACAAGCTCGACGTTCATTATCGCGGTGAAATCAAGATTTGGGATTTGTTAGATTATTTAACCCAAGACGCATTCCTCAAGACCCTCGCCGCCAAGGTGACGGCGCCGCTGCTGAATCTCCAAGCCGTGTGCTATTATGGCTGTCTGGTGGCCCGCCCTCCCGAAATAACCGGAAAAGTAGATTACGAGAACCCCCAAAATATGGAACGCTTGCTGGAGGTGTTGGGGGCCACCCCCCTGGACTGGTCGTTCAAGACCGACTGCTGCGGCGCGGGGTTGGCCATAGCCAAGCCTGACATCATCGATACCCTGGGGCAGCGGCTCTATGAGCAGGCGTTGGCGGCGGGGGCCGAGTGTTTCGTGGTCTCCTGCCAGATGTGTCAGGCCAACCTGGACCTTGCCCAGGAGCGGATTTCCCGCAAATTTGGCCAAGACTATTATCTGCCCGTCTTTTATTTCACTGAGTTGATCGGCCTGGCCGTGGGACATCCCCAAGCCCCCCAGTGGCTGGCCCGGCACCTGGTGGATCCCATGCCCTTATTAAAAATGAAGGGATTAGCTTAACCGAGGTTGCATGCATGACCATTAAGAAGTCTGAAGCCAGGGAAAAGAAAGTTGGCGCCGTGATGGTGGCGGGTGCCGGCATCGCCGGCATTCAGGCGGCTCTGGATTTGGCGGAGAGCGGTTTTTATGTTTACCTGGTAGAAAAAAAATCCGCCATCGGCGGCGTGATGCCCCAGTTAGATAAGACTTTTCCCACCAATGACTGCTCCATGTGCACCCTGGCGCCGAAACTGGTGGAGGTGGGCCGGCATTTAAATATCGAAATTCTGGCTCCGGCCGAGGTGACCGGCATTGCCGGCACGGAAGGAAACTATAGGGTCGAAGTGCTCCAGAAGGCCCGTTACATTGATGCGAGCCGGTGCATCGCCTGCGGTATTTGTGCGGAGAAATGTCCCAAGCAAGTCCCCAACGAATTCAATGAAGGGCTCGACACTCGGAAAGCGGCCTATGTCCTCTACCCCCAGGCCGTGCCGTTAAAGTATGCCATCGACCGGGAACCCTGCATTTTTTTCCGCAAAGGCAAGTGCCGCGCCTGTGAGAAATTCTGCCCGACCGAGGCGATAGATTTTTCTCAGACGGACCAGGTCCTGACTTTGGAAGTCGGATCGGTGATTTTGGCCCCCGGGTTCCAGGCCTTCGATGCCCGCTTGAGGCCGGAATACGGCTACGGCCGTTATCCCAATGTGCTCACCTCTCTCGAATTGGAACGGATGTTATCAGCCAGCGGGCCGACCCATGCCCATATCCAGCGCCCTTCCGACGGGGCCGAGCCGGAAAAAATCGCCTGGATCCAATGCGTCGGCTCGCGAGATCCCGCCCATGCCCGGCCTTATTGCTCCTCGGTGTGCTGCATGTACGCCACCAAACAGGCGATTATCGCTCAGGAACATAACGCCAAGACTCAGACCACCATTTTTTTCATCGATCTCAGGGCGCATGGGAAGGGATTCGAGGCCTACTATCAACGGGCCAAAGCACATCACCAGATTCGCTACCTGCGTGCCATGGTTTCCCGGGTGACCCAGAACCCGCGCACCCATAACCTGGTTTTGTCCTATGTGGATGAAGCCAACCGCATCCAAACCGAGGAATTCAACCTGGTGGTCCTTTCCATCGGCATGGGGATCTCCCCGGAAAACGTAGAGTTGGCCCGGAAATTAAAGGTGGAGCTTTCCCCGAACAACTTTGTGGAGACCGGCTGCTGCACCCCGGTGGCCACTTCCCAGCCGGGGATCTTCGCCTGTGGCGCCTTTACCGGTCCCAAGGACATCCCCGATTCGGTGATGGAGGGGAGCGCCGCGGCGGCGGCTGCCGCCCGGATTTTAGCCGCAGCCCGGGGGACGATCCAGCGAGAAAGGAGCTTCCCGCCGGAAACTGACGTGTCGTCCGAGCCGCCCCGGGTGGGCGTTTTTATCTGCCACTGCGGCTTGAACATCGGCGGCGTGGCCGATATTCCTTTCCTGGTGGAAAACACCCTCTCGATTCCCCATGTGGCATATACCCAGGATAACCTGTTCAGTTGCTCGCAAGATTCCCAGAATCAGATGGTGCAGATGATCAAGGAACACCGGTTGAACCGCATCGTGGTGGCGGCCTGCAGTCCCACGACCCACGGGCCCATGTTTCAAAATATGCTCCGGGAAGCCGGCCTGAACAAATATCTGTTCGAGATGGCCAACATCCGCAACCAGTGCACCTGGGTGCATCAAGGGCAGCCGCGCCAAGCTACGGAAAAATGCCAGGACCTGATCCGTATGGGCATCGCGAAAGCCAGGATGTTGGAGCCCTTGAAATACCTCTCGGTGCCGATGAATAAAAGAGCCCTGGTAATCGGGGGCGGCATGGCCGGCATGACCAGCGCCCTGGCCCTGGCGGACCAGGGGTTCGACGTCCATCTGGTGGAAAGATTGGAACGTTTGGGCGGCAACGCCCGCCGGCTCCATAGCACTTGGCGGGACGAGCCGGTGCAAGCCATGGTGGATGGCATGATCGAGAAGGTGGAAAAACAGCCGCGGATCACCGTCCACTTTTGGGCCATAGTGACCGAAGTGAGGGGTTCGGTGGGGAACTACAAGTCAAAATTGTCCACCGGCCAGGAGATCGAGCATGGCATCGTCATCATCGCCACCGGCGCCGAGCCGCTGCGCCCGGAGGGTGAGTACCTTTACAAGAAGCATCCCAACGTCCTGCTCTCCTTGGAACTGGACCGGGAATTGGCCCGGGGGGCGCCCCGGGTTAAGGAGGCCCGGGCAGTGGCCTTTATCCAGTGTGTGGGCTCCCGCATCCCGGAGCGGGTTTACTGCAACCGGGTGTGCTGCAGCCATTCCGTGGAGAACGCCATCCGCCTGAAAGATATGAATCCCGAAATGGAGGTTTATATTCTTTACCGGGATATGCGCACCTATGGTGAACGTGAGACGCTCTATGCCGAGGCCCGGAAAAATGGGGTGCAGTTTTTCCGTTATGCGGTGGACGACCCACCCCAGGTGGATGATGCCGGGGATAAGATTGTCATCAAGTTCCAGGAGCAGGACTTGCAGATTCCCATGGAGTTCAACGTTGATCTCCTGACCCTGGCCACTGCCATTATTCCCCATCAAAATGGGCCTCTGGCGGATTTGTACAAGGTGCACCTCAATGCCGAGGGATTCTTTTCCGAGGCCCACGCCAAGATTAAACCCGTGGAATCCAGCACTGCCGGGATCTACATGGCGGGGCTCTGCCATTACCCCAAGCCGATTGAAGAGTCAATTGCCGAGGCCCTGGCCTGCGCCTCCCGGGCCGGGACCATCCTATCCCGGGATACCTTGGAGCTTTCGTCCATTATCTCCCGCCCCATTGATGAAAATTGCGACGGCTGCGCCTTTTGCGTGGACGCCTGTCCCTTTGGCGCGATCAGCCTGCTGGAATATATGCGTGAAGGCCACACCAAGAAGACCGTGGAAGTGAGCCAGGTGCTCTGCAAAGGCTGTGGCTCCTGCATGGCCACCTGCCCCAAGCAAGGCATCTATGTGGCCGGCTTTACCCAGGAGCAACTGGAGGCCCAGGTGGATGCCGCCCTGGGGCTAGGGTAACCTGGCAACCAGGGTGCAGCCGTCAGGGGGAAGCTGCCTTGGGATATCCGGCCCGCCCAGGCATTTAGACGGAAAATTGAAAAAGATCAGAGGCCTCCGGATGACCAGGGAGGCAGTGACTTTTGGACTGGCCCCAACCGCAGACAGGAGGAACCGGCCTTGAACATCGCGTTAGCCCGGGAAGTGGCAGGGAAAAAATTCCTCTGGGATGGGCTCACATACTTAACCAGGGATGACGCCCGGCAGGCCATTGAGACCTATAAGAAGGATGGCTTTGATGTCCATATGTTTTTAGAAGAGGATAAATACCTGGTTTACACGAGAAAGTTGGTGACGCAACCGCCCCCCGCGGCGGGATAGGTTCGATAGCCTTGGGGGAGCAGGCCATCAATACAAAGACGGGATAACCTGCCAAGGCAGCGCCAAGCTGAGGTGCATTATCTTTCCTCCGTTGCTGTCTCCTTGAGACTCAATCGGCGCGGCCGAAGAGGAGAGCTGTCGGCAAATTCCGCAAGAGATGGGCGAGGGGCAATGATTTTGAGTGCTCATGGGGAATGGATTTTATGGTCTCGCCCGTAAAAATATTCAACCATTCTTTTGGCGCATCGTGAGGCAGGGAAAGGAAACTTTCCTGCCATACTTCCCCAGCGAAGGAACTATCTCCAACCGCAAGAATTTCAGCAAAAAACCTGGCAACCACCACCACGACCCAAGTTTTTTCCAGCTTCCGGGCAAATGCGACCACGTGCTTGCTCTTAGGGCCCTGGGCCATGATGGGGATGTAGTCCCCCCGTAAAAACAGGTCCAAGTGAGCTTTGCGGAAGTTAAGGGCCTTGTAACTGATATAGAGCTTGATGGCGCCATTTTTCCAGTTAAGGAGCAACTCAGGGATTAGGGATTTTGGGTCTTTCGCCTCTTGCCTTTTCAAATCATTAAGGATCTGGGTGCGCTGGTGAAAATCTACCGGGCGGCGGTTATCCGGGTCCACCAGGCTGAAGTCCCACAGCTCCGTTCCCTGGTAGAAGTCAGGAACTCCGGGTGAGGCAATTTTGAGAAGAACCTGGGAGAGGGAATTCAGGGCGCCGTAATAGACCAGCCGCGCATGAATTTTCTGGAAATCATTAAGGAATTCGTTATGGTTGGACTCGTGCAGGATGGCCTCCACGAAGGCCGTCAAGGCGTCTTCATGCTCATGGTTCGGTGCTATCCACCTGGTATGCACCTTGGCTTCCCGGGCTGCTTTGATCATGTAAGCCTTGAGGCGCTCCCCAAATTCCGGAATCTCTTCATCGAAGAGCGGCCAGGCGCCGATCAAGGTCTGATACAGGAAATATTCCTCGTTGGGGTCCGGTACCGCCATGCCATTGACCCGTCGCTTCTTGGACTGGTTCCAGGCGCTCCAGCGTTTTAACCATGCCTCCCATGCATGCGGGATTTCCGAGAGGACATGTATCCGCATCCGGACATCTTCGCTCCGCTTGGTGTCGTGGGTGGAGGTGGCGTTTAGGGTGAAGGGCCAATTTTCCTGGCGCTTCCGGTTAAACTGGTGGAAATCCTCCGGCGCCACCACCAGGAAGTCGGTCCCCACTTCATTAAGGGACACCAGGGGGTTATCAACGAAAAGGGCCGTATCTTCCAGGCCCTTGGCCATGATGGGGCCGGTGAACTGCTGCCAGCGCATGACGAACCGGAGCCAGTCTTCCTTTTGCTCCTCCGACAAGTTGGGAGGAAAATCCAGTAAGAGCACGCGCCGCACAAAGTCCACGGCAGTGGGGTCGAAAGATGGATGCCTGGTTCCCACTTCCTCGATGACTTTCTCCAGATAGTCCCGGTCCCGGGGGCTGACCTCGAAACCGCGGATATAGGTGCGGTAAACCGGCAGACGGGCAATCACTTCGCCGATGATTTTCTGCAGCTCTTTTCTGGGGACATCCCGGGCCTGGCGATCCTGTTCCGCCAGCAGGCTCAGAATATATCCCAGGGTTTCCAGTTCCCCTTGAAAGAGGGTTTCCATGATCAGCTTTTTCTTTTGATCAATTAACTCTGACCGGGCCAGGTCCGGTTTGACAAAGCTGTTATAGACCTGTTGCACCTCTTGGAGTCCCTGGGCGTGGATGAAAAGCCCGTTGAGGGTATTGAGAAAATCATAGCCGGTGGTGCCCGAAACCGGCCATTCGGGCGGCAAGGGTTCGTCCGCGCCCAGGATCTTTTCCACCACCACATAGAGGTTTTCCCTGGCCGCAAGGGGCTTCTCTTCCGGGGCCAGGCGATTTTGCAGGCGTTGCAGATATCCCAGGGGATCGTATAAGCCGTCCACATGGTCGATTCTTACCCCGGAGACCTTCCCTTCCCGGATCAGGCTGAACAGCAGACTATGGCTCGCCTCGAAGACCCGGGGGTCTTCCACCCGGAGGCCGATCAAGTCGTTGACGCTGAAAAAGCGCCGGTAATTGATCATATCCAGGGAGACCCGCCAATAGGCCAGGCGATAAGGCTGGGAACTGAGCAACCGGTCCAGGAGGTTAAAACTTGCCGGGTCGCCGCGGCGGCCATTAAAAATCGCGATATTCGCATCGAGAAACTTTGTAATGATGGAATTTCCCCGGTAGAGGAGCCAGAGATTATTTTTCAGGATTTCCTTTTGCCGGTGCCGTTCCAGGAGCTTTCTCTTACTGGTCGTGGAGCGAGGCGCGAGATGCTCCGTCAGGTTGATGAGTCCCATGAAACTCAAAATCGCGGGATTTCCTTCCCCCAGTTCCCGGATCAAGGTCTCCAACCGGTGAGTCAATAACAGACCGTAAGTTTTGGGGTCTAGAGGAAATTTATGGTCATAGTAAGAGACGAAAAACCCCTCCTCTTCCAGGGTCAATCTGAATTCCTGGTTTTCCAGGACCTGCCCGTACGGCGCGCCTAAAACGGGCTGGAGGACGCGTCCTTCCATGACCCGGTTGAGAGGATGCCAGTCAATGTCAAAGAAGACGGCATAGGGAGAGCCCGGGCCATTTTCCAGGACATCCAGCCACCAGGGGTTGTCATGGCTCAGGGCCATGTGGTTGGGAACAATGTCCAAAAGGAGGCCCATGCCCTTTGATTTAAGGACCTTTCTTAAGGCCCGGAAAGAGATCCGGGAACCCAGCTCCGGATTGATTTCCAGGGGATTGGTCACCGAATAGCCATGGAGGCTGCGCCGCCGGGCTTTGAAGAAGGGGGAGGCGTAGAGGTCGGAGATGCCAAGGTCGTGTAAATACGGCACCAAGGCCTGGGCGGCGATGAAGCGGAAGCCATGGTGGAGTTGGAGACGATACGTGGCGGCAGGAACTTTAAAGCCGGACATGGTACGCTTCACGAGGCCACCTACTTATTTAATCAACCCGGACCGATAGCTTCCGGCCCAAAGCCACAAAATGTTCCACCCAGGTACGGGCCTCTCCAGGACCCTGTTCCGACTGTTGGCGCTGATGGGGAAAGACGGAGTGCAGCATTTCATAATAGATAGTCTGTACTTTCCAGAGATGCACGGCAAAGGGCAATTCCGTTTCCATGGCTACCGCGGCCTCCAGTTGCTGCAAGTATTCCAAATCAAGGGGGTGTTGCCGGAATCTCTCCGCCAGGCGTTCGATGGCTTTCCTCAGGGCATACTCCAAGCCTGCGCCTTCAAGTTCGACCTGCAACAGCCGCGCTTCTTCCAGGAGGTTGCGGATAAGCTGCAGGTCCAATGCCGGCGCCCGGAAGGCCTCGAGCAGGTAACGATTGAGGACAATCTCCGCCGTGGCCAGAAAGGGCCGGGGCAGGGGAACCCCCAGTTCCATATGGAATCTCATCAAGGGCACGTTGTGGGTATAGAGCCGGCCATAAGCGGACCAGACCTCTTCCAGGGTCAATTCCATAATCTGGTCCAGGATCTTGCGCTGTTCGTCCCGGAAGAGGGACCTCAGGGAGTAGGTGGAGGCTTCGAAGTGTTTATCGATGCGGCGGAGGGTCTCGGGAAAGTCCGCCCGGGAAAAGGCCTCCGTCACTTCCCAGGCCATAGTCCCATAGGGCTCGTCCCCCTGGAACTCCCGCACGCCGCCGCAGAGGTTGTGGTCGCCGAAGTGCAGCACCGCGAAGCTGATGACGGCGGAATTCCAAGTAATATCAGAGGTCACCCGTATCTGCCCCACCGCCAGCTTGGCCTTGCCCGCCTCGGACAGCCGGTAGTCTTCCCGGTCAATAGTATAGCAAAAAATGCGGTCTTGGACTTGATAATCTTCGAAGAGGGAACTGATGGCGTAATGGGCTCCCACGGTGAGCAAGTCCACCATGGCGGGCTTGACGAACTTCTCGAAAATCCGGCGGCCGTCCCCATGTTCCGGGATATTGCTCTTGGCGAGATCTAGCCGTTCGAGGAAGTGGGCTTCAAGGTCGGCTCCCAAGATATCCCGGGCCAATTGGACGACGCGGCCGGCATACTGGAGGACCTGCACGGTTTCCAGACCCGAAAGTTCGTCGAAGAACCAACCGCAGCTGGTGTACATCAGCATGGCATGGCGTTCCATTTCCAGGAGTTTTAGGACCAGGCTCTGCTCGCTAGGATTTAGCTCCCGGGAGGCGTGCCGCTCCAGAAAATGCGCCACTTCCTGGTGGTCGCGTTTGAGGATGACAGAGATATAATCGTCTCTCGCCGCCCAGGGGTCTTTCAGAAACTGGGAGGCTTTTGTCTCATACGGGGGCTCCAGGGTGTCCCGCAGCCAATCCAGGGCTTCCCGCAGGGGCGCCCGCCAGGCCTGGCTCCACCCGGGGCGCATGCTGCTGTTGCAGCCGCAATCCCTCCACCACCTCTCCACCCCATGGACACAACTCCAAGAGGAATTTTCATAAATCTCTACTTCAAAGATTGGCGGGTGCTTCTCTAAGAACTCCCCGTAGTTGATCAAGCGGGCGAGGTTTCCATTCTCCAGGTACTCCAACGCATAGGCCAGGGCCATATCGCCGTGGCGGCGATGGTGCCCATAGGTTTCCCCGTCGGTGGCGACATGTATCAGTTGGGGCCAGGGGCGCTCCTCCGAGAAGGCGTTGACCAGACGCGAGGCCAGGTTCTCGCCACGCTCCAGCAAGTCCTCAAAAGCAATAGCCTGGGAGATGGGGCCGTCATAGAAAAACAGGTTGATGGTCCGACCCGAGGGTAATTTCAGAAGATACGCCGTGGTCGGGTCGATCCGGGAGCCGCTCACGTCCCGCCAGTGACCTCGACCGATCTTGCGGATCTTGTGCGCCTGGCGGGGCGCGAGAATGGTAAAGCGGATCCCCAATTCGGCCATGATATCCAGGGTCTCCAGGTCCACCGCGGTTTCCGGCAACCACATCCCCTCCGGCGGCCGCCCGAAGCGGTGCTCAAAGTCCCGGATTCCCCAAAGCACCTGGGTGTACTTGTCCCGGCGGTTGGCCAGGGGCATAATCATGTGATTGTAGGCCTGGGCCAGGGCCGAGCCGTGCCCGGAGAATTTTTTCTGACTCTCGCGGTCGGCGGCCAGGACGGCCTCATAAATCTCTGGAGCCTTGTCCGCCATCCAGGCCAGTATGGTGGGCCCAAAGTTGAAGCTTATCTTGGCGTAGTTGTTGGGCAGCCCCATGATGCGGCCTTCGCCGTCCAGGATACGGGAGACGGAGTTAGTGGCATAGCATTCCGCCGCGATCCGCTCATTCCAATCGTGGTAGGGATAAGCCGAATCCTGCAGTTCGATGTCCTCGAGCCAGGGATTTTCCAGGGGGGGCTGGTAAAAATGGCCGTGGATGCAAATATATCTTTCCATTAAGACGAATCCTTGCGGAGATAAACCAGAAGGGACAGGGGCGGCAGCCTGAGGCCGGGGTCGTTATCAGCCTGAATCACAGGCGGCGCCTGACTGCCGGGGCCTCCCCAGCGCGTTTCGGCCGAATCCAGCCGCTTATGCCAGACACCCTCCGGCCAGGGGAGAGAAAACGGCAATGCTTCTGGGCCAAAGTGGAAGAGAAGGACGGCTTCGCTCCCCGCTTCTTTCATCCGCACCCACAAGACCTTTTCCCTCTCATATCCCTGCACGTCCCGATCCCGCCGGCCCAGGTCGGTCAAGAGATTCAGTTCCTGACGGAGCCGGAGCAATTCCCGGTAAAATTCCATAAGCACCCGGTGCTTTCCCTCCCGGCGCAGACCGTGGTCCAGCTTGGCCCGGGAAAAAGTCTCCTCCCCCTGGGGATCAGGGGGGTCCCCCAGCCACTGGAAGGCCCCAAACTCTTCCTTGCGTCCCTGTCGCACGGCCTCAATGAGCGCCGGGTCGGAGTGACTGACAAAATACCAAAACGGCGCGGCTTCGCCATATTCCTCCCCCATGAACAGGAGGGGAAGACAAGGTGACAAAAGCACCGCTCCGGCCGCCAGCTTTAAGGCCTCGAAGGAAACCAGTTGACTGAGACGCTCTCCCCCCAGGCGGTTCCCCACCTGGTCGTGGTTTTGGGCGAACACCACCAGACGTTCGGCTGATATATCCCGGGAAGAGGAACCGTGGCGACGGCGCCGATAAGGCGAATATTCTCCGGCATAAATGAAACCTTCACGCCAGGCTTTGGCGAGCTGGGCCACGGTGCCAAAATCTTGATAGTAGCCGGTTTGCTCTCCGGTGAGCAGGGTATGCAGGGCGTGGTGAAAGTCATCATTCCAGTGGGCATCCAGACCATACCCACCAAGGTCGGGAGAACGCACCAGGCGCACGTCGTTAAGGTCGCTCTCCGCCATCAGATAGAATTTCCGGTTCCAGCGCTCCCGGGCCCGGGTCACCGTGGCGGCCAGTTCGGCCACGAACGGTTGGGGCGACAGGTCCACAATGGCATGCAGGGCATCCAGGCGCAAGGCGTCAATATGATATTCCGAGCCCCACAAGAGGGCGTTTTCGATGAAGTAGCGCCGCACCGCATCGCTCTCCGGGCCGTCGAAGTTGAGGGCCGGGCCCCAGGGGGTGCGGTAGCGCTGGGTGAAATAAGGGCCGTAGTTGGCCAGATAATTCCCCTCCGGGCCCAGGTGGTTGTAAACCACGTCCAGGACCACCGCCAGGCCCCGTTGATGACAGGCGTTGACCAATCGTTTCAGCCCTGCGGGTCCGCCGTAGGAGCTTTGCACCGCAAAGGGATAAACCCCATCGTAGCCCCAGTTGCGCCCTCCCGGAAACTGGGCCACGGGCATCAGCTCCAGGGCGGTGAGGCCCAGCTCTTGCAGCTCATCCAGGTGGGGAATAATGGCGTCAAAAGTACCTTCCGGGGAAAAAGTCCCCACGTGCAGCTCATAAATGATGTAATCTCTCAGGGGTAAGCCGGACCACTGGCCGTCATCCCAGGGGAAATGCGGGTCCACCACCTGGGACGGGCCGTGCACCCCCTGGGGCTGAAACCTGGAAGCCGGATCAGGGAGGTTCTGTTCCCCGTTGAGCCGATAAAAATAGCGGCAGCCTGGTTCCACGCCGGCAACCACGCCGGAGAAGTAACCCCTGTCGTCTTTGTGCAGGGGCACAAGAGCCTCCCGGGGGGAGACGAGACTCACCTCCACCCGGTCCGCCAGCGGCGCCCACACCAAGAACCGGGAGCGTCCATCTCCCAGGTAAGTAGCCCCCAAGCTGATGGATGCCTGCATAATTCTTCCTTTCTGCCTTAGACCTCGCTCCAGCATCAGAGTTCGATGACCTGGCTGCCGGGGTTTTCCAGCAGCGAGAGGAGTGTCAAATAATCCCGGAGAGTGCGAGTGATGAGAAAATGCTGCCGCACGAATTCCTGGGCCAGTTTGCCCATGCGTTTGCCCATCTCCGGGCGGTGCAGTAAATAGCGGATGCGGAAGGCGCAACCCTCCGGGGAATTGACCAGGAAGCCGGTGTTATAGTCCCGGAGCTGCAAGACAATGCCCCCCACGGCGCTGCCGATGACCGGCTTGCCTTTCCACATGGCCTCGGTAACCGTCAGGCCGAAGCCTTCCCGGGTGGATTTCTGGAGGATAATATCCGCGGCGCGCTGTAAAGCGTTAACTTCGTGATGGCCGTCAGGGGGCAACAAGAGCACCTGAATGTCCGGCTCCCCCTGGGCCGCTTCCATGACCTCCGCCAAGGTCCGGGGACCTTCCGGGTCATCCGTGGCCTCGCCGCCGGCCAACACCAATTTACAGGGGGTATGTTTCCGCACCATGCGGAAGGCCTGAATAACCCCCAGTGGGTCCTTAAAGGAATCAAACCGGGATACCTGCAAAATGATGGGCTTATCCCGTTCGATTCCCAGGCGGTCCAGGACCTTCTGGATTTCCTCCGGGGTCAGGTCCCGGTTTTTTTCACTGAGGGGGTCGATGGAGGGACGGATAAGATATTGGGGATGCGGCAGGTTTTGGGCGAATTGCGCCATGGAAAAGACCGAGGCGTCATATTGACTGACGATTTCTTGCAGAAATCTCCAGACTTTGATGTTGGGCCGGGAGACGTCGATATGACAGCGCCAGATCCAGTGTTTGGCCTGGGACCGCATTTCATTAATGAGCCAGGCCGGCTGGGGGTCGTGCACCAGGACGAAGTCGGCTTCCCAGGTAAACTTCCGGGCGTTTTCCCGGTTGATGTCCTTGTAGTGGTTCAACAGGGACTGGTGAATACGGACGTCCTGCCCCTGCAAGGCGTTGTGAAAGGACTTGGTAACTTCGAAAAAGTTGGGGTCGCCCTGGAGTACCTCCCACACGGTTTCCAACCCTAACTGGTTCAACAACGGCACGGCCCGGGACAGGATTTCCGCCACGCCCCCGCCGGACCGGGTGGAATTGATATGGACGAAGCGGCGGGGTCCCAGGGCCTCCGCCAGGCGGTAGAGCTGGCCGACCACTTCCGCGCCGACGATCGCGGTATAATCATTCAGGGTAACCACAGAGGTCTCCCAAATGCTGATGGATCAATCTCAGAAGAGTGTCCCGAATTTCTTTCAACGTATAGAAGTAACCGTCGATGTCCCGAATGGCCTCCACCAACTCCGGCAGGCCGAAATTGGTTTCCATCCAGTAGGAAAAGTCATCTAGGTGAACCATTCCCAGGCGGCGGCGGGCTTCAAAGAAATGGTAATAAACGGAATCGAGCCCCACCTTCCCCAGACCCAGGCAAAAATCCTTCAGGGTGTTGGCCGGGACCTCGGAGCGAATAACGACCATGGAGGCTTCGCAGAAATGAAACTCAAACCCGGGGCGGGCCCAGGGGACACTGGGCAAATCCCACAGATATTCCTCCAGGATGTCCAACATGGCCCCCCGGACTGCCGCGATGTGGTCATATTCAAAGGGATCAAAGGAGCTCAGTTTTTCCGCCAGCTTGCTGTCTTGCAGGGCGGTGGCGGCCCATAAGGCAAAATCGTTAGGATACTCCACCACCGGCTGGGTGACGGTCAAGCGGGATTGCAGGAGATGGTAGTAAAGCACCGACTCGTCCGCATCCCGCAAGATGTGCAAGAGTTCCCTGAGGTTGATGGCCTTCTTGCCCAGGGGCATGGTCATCAAAAAACACTCCCGAAACCAGAAAGGGTTCTCGGCAGGCTGTTCCGGATCAAAATTCATATTTCTCCTCCCCAAGATTCAGAAGGTAGGCACCCCTCTTACCCCCAAGATGGCAGGGCAAAGAACGGTTGATAGCGGCTTAGAAAAAAATTACGGCTCTTTTGGAAGATAACATCGTTACTTCGGCATTTCAAACCCCAACAGGTAGAACATGGCCAGGACGACGGTGATGAGCATGGGCGCAAAGCAGACCTTCATATAATGGATGAAGGAAATGTGGTAGCCGGCCTTCTCCGCCAGCCCCACGGTGACCACGTTGGCGGAGGCGCCGATCATGGTGCCGTTACCCCCCAGACAGGCCCCCAAAGCCAGGGACCACCACAGGACGTCATTGGGCACCTCCATGCTCTGGTTGAGAAAGGCCACGATGGGCAGCATGGTGGCGGTGAACGGAATATTGTCGACGAACGCGGAAGCGATGGCCGCCACCCACAGGATCATGACCACGGCCACCGTCAGGTTGCCCCGGGAGACGTCAAGCACCCACTCGGCGATCATCTGGATCAAACCAGTCTCCTCCGCCCCGGCGATGACCATAAACAGGGCGATGAAAAAGATCAGGGTGGGCCATTCCACTTCGTGTTCCAGCATCTCCACAATGTCCACCCGGGAGATGACCAGCAAAAACATGGCCCCGGTCAGGGCAGCGATGGATGGTTCCATGTGGAGGACGCCGTGCACCACAAAGAGAAAGATGGTAAAGCCCAGCATCCCCAGGCTCATGATGGTGAGCTTCTTATTGGTAATCCGGTACTCCTGCCGCAGATAGGAGATGGTGCGTTCCACGTCTTGGACTTCCGCTTTCAGGTAATCCTTCTTGTACCAGTAAACATAGTAAATGACGGTCACCACCAGGCAAATAAGGCAGATTACCGCCAAATGTTCCACAAACTGGAGAAAGGTGAGCTTGGCAAAGGAGCCGATGAGGATATTGGGGGGATCGCCGATCAGGGTGGCGGTGCCCCCGACATTGGAGGCGAACACCTCCGGAATCAGAAAGGTGATGGGATTCACTTTCAAGGTGACCGCGATCTCGATGGTCACCGGAATCATTAAGAGCATGGCGGTGACATTGTCCAGAAAGGCGGAAGCGATGGCGGTCACCATCATAAGGATGCCTGACAGGACAAAAATATTCCCTCGGGCCAGGGCATAGGATTTGAATGCCAGCCATTGGAACAGCCCGGTCTTTTTCAGGACCCCGACAATGATCATCATGCCCATGAGGAGAAAGATGACGTTCATGTCGATGGCCCCGATGGCGTCTTCGAAGGAAAGGATGAAATAACCTTTGTCGAAGGTCCCCAGGGTATAGCTGATGAACAGGATCAGGGCGGCCCCGAGCAAGGCGGCCAGGGTTCGGTGCATCCACTCCGCGGCGATGATCACGTAAACCAGGAGCAGAACGAGGCTGGCGATCCAGAAGCCCGGGGTGATGGTGCGGTACAGGGTGAGGGTCTGGGTCGCTTGAAAGAGCTTGTTGCCCTGGGCATCGTGGCCGGCTTCGATGACTTTGATCTCGGTGGGGCTGATCGGTCGCCAGGAGGGTTTGGCTGCCTTTATTTCTACCTTAGTACCTGGCAGGGTGCCGGGGGGCAGCACGAATTCCCCCAAAAAGCTGCCCGACTTCCCCGTGGTGATTTCCTCCTCCGGACCCGCAGTCCTGAGATGTCGGCCATTCACCAGCACTTCCACCGCCACTTCCTTGACGCCTCGGCCTTGGAGGTTCTTGATGGCCCCGGCCACGGCGAGGCGATCACCGGGTTTTGCCGGGGCCGGGACCTCCGCGGCCGCCAGGGTGACGCCCAGGAATACGCCGAGCAGGGCGATGGTGGATAATTTCATCATTTTTTGCATAAACGATATTCCTTACCGTATGGCAAACAGTAACTCCCCTACAGATTGGGCTTGCCTAACTCTGCTTGGGACTTGAGAAAACCATTAGTCCTGGAGAACGAAGTCGGAGATCTCCTGGAACAGGTCGCTCAGCCGGATTATGCCCACTACCTTTTGTTCCTGCATGACCGGCATCCGGCCCACGTCCTCCTGGATCATCAACAAGAGGGCTTTGGCCAGGGAGTCGCCGGCCCCCACCGTGACCGTGATGGGACTTATGACCTCGCTCACCGGGGTCTGGGAGGCCTCCTTCACCTGCGGGCCGGAAATATCCGCCTCCAGGCCCGAGAGGGCGGAATCAAAGTCAAAGACGGCTCGCAATTTGCCGACAGCCCCTTGGAGAAATTTGGGGGCCAGACCCCGGAGGATATCCCCCAGGGTCAAGATGCCCAGGAGATGGTATTTTTCATCGAAAACCAATACCGATCGGGGCTCGAACGTGCCTTCGAACTTGATGGCCGCCTCCCGGACGATGGCCATGGCCTGACGCAGGGTGAACCAGTAAGGAACATGCGGATAATCCTCCAGGGGAATCATCAGGTCTGCGATTTTCTTCCGATAAGGCATATTTCCCTCCAGGCTGAAGGTTAGGGTCGATAATAAAAGCTTTTTGACAACGCTAAATGGAAATCGAGGCTGTCGGCAGGCTGGTTAACAAAAGCTGCTTATCTCTAAACCGCCTGGGAAATCCACAAGACCCGGCCGCGAATATCTACTGCCTCCGATTCAAAATCTTTTATGTGCGGATTATCAAAAGCGATACGGAATCTGCCCGGCAGTTTGTTCAATCTGCACAAGAGCTGGGTGTCGTCGAGATTGACCACGAAAATGCCGCCTTGGGCGAATTGCCGCTGGGTCAGGCTAATAATGACGGTATCTCCCGGCTTGATGGTCGGCTCCAGGACATGTTCGACCATGACCAGGGCCACCAGCTCATCTTCTTCAGCGCTGGCTTTTTGTAGTTCATGTTTTTGCAGGGCCAGATAAGAAGTAATGTGTTGCACGTAATTTTCATCTCTCAGGTCCTGCAAGGATTTTATAATAGGCACCAATTTGAAGGCGTAGCCGCTTTGATCGGTGAGGGCCCGGCCCATATCCAGGTCGGTGAGAGTCAATAACAGGGGCAGAGCGAAGCCGGAATGACACACCGCATACATCAGCCACCGGTCAGGAATTTTGCCATGCCGTTTGGCATTATTGACCGCCTGTTCGGAGATGCCCAGCTTTTGGGCGAGTTCCCTGTCTGTTTCCACCCCCAGGGCCAGCATGATTTTTTTGTAGAGTTTTTCGCCAGAAGTGTCTAACATCTGGCCAAATTCCTGGTATGTTAAAAAAATCAGGTTGTTTAATCGGAACATCCCGGCCTTCCCTTGATAATATTTAGACATCGATTTATATTTATAAATTATTGATTGATAAATATCAAGCCCATGATATGGGCGCCGGCCTCCATCCTTTGCAGTTCGGGAAGCATTTCCCTAAAGTTTGCCTATGCCTGGCAGATGGGCTAAGAACAACGATTTTCTCCAGGATCGGTTTAAGGGCTACCGGAAGCTTACGGATCAGGGGGGCGCCGGCCCTGGGTCGAGGCCCTCAAAGATATCTTGCCAGTTTTACCAGCCTCAGGTTACCAATTAATGACGGTCTCGGAGCTTTGCGCCATCCATATGTAGAGAGGAAAGTGAGCTTGCCGAAATTCTTAGGGGCAGATGAATGACGGGCGGATTCTTCCGATTTATCAAGAGTCGTATGGACCCGGAGCGCTATGGGTGGTCGGGCCATTTCCGTTGGCCGCTGATGAGCATTGGGGTGGGGATCGTGTCAGGATTGGGAGCAATTCTCTTTGAAGAAATGCTCCGGTGGTCACTGCATTTCTTGCTCCATCTGCCCACGGGTTTTTTGGAACCCTTGAAAGGGGCAGAGACCACCACCGTGACGGCGCTGGCGTGGACCCGTTCCTGGTTGTTTCTGGTGATTCCGGCCTTGGGGGGCTTAGTCTCCGGGCTCATAGTTTATTTAGTTGCTCCCGAGGCGGAAGGTCATGGCACCGATGCCATGATCGAGGCCTTTCATCGTCGGGGCGGCTATATTCGCAAGAGAGTGCCCATTGTCAAAATTCTGGCGTCAGCGATTACCATCGGTAGCGGCGGTTCGGCCGGCAAAGAGGGGCCCATTGCCCAAATCGGCGCCGGTTTCGGGTCCTTCTTGGCTACGGTCTTGAAGCTTAAACCTCGCGACCGGCGCATCCTGGTGTTGGCAGGAGCTGCCGGCGGCATCGGCGCCATCTTCCATGCCCCTTTGGGCGCGGCGCTGTTCGCTCCCGAGGTCCTTTACCGGGAAACGGAATTCGAATTTGAAGCCATTCTCCCCTGCATCGTTTCTTCCATCGTGGCTTCGTCCGTCTTTGACCAATATTTTGGCCGAACCTCCTTATTTTTCCCGGGACCGGTTGATTTCCAGCCGGTGGAACTTTTGCCCTATGCTATTTTTGCCATAGTTTGCGCCCTGGTGGGCTATGTATATGTGAAGCTGTTTTACAATATCGCCCGGGACCGGTTTTTTAAACGGGTGAAAATCCCCAGAGCCTTGAAACCCGCTTTGGGGGGACTGATGCTGGGGGTTATCGCTTTCCTGGTCCCGCCGGTGATGGATGGGGGATACGGCTGGGTCCAGGCGGCCCTGGAGGGGAAAATCTTTTGGGGGACCATGTTGCTGCTGGCGCTGCTGAAGATTGTGGCCACGTCCTGCACCATCAGTTCCGGGGGGAGCGGCGGAGTCTTCGGCCCCTCGGTATTCATGGGGGCTATGCTGGGAGGGGCCTTCGGCTTTCTGGGCCATCAACTGGCGCCGGGTTGGGTCATCAACCCCAATTCATTTGTCCTGGTGGGCATAGGAGGGTTTTTTGCCGGGGTGGCGAAGGTGCCAGTGTCCTCCATCATCATGGCCTGTGAAATGAGCGCCAGCTACACCCTATTAGTACCCTTGATGCTGGTGTCTACCATCTCCTATCTCCTGTTGGGCAGGGTCAGCCTGTATGAAAAGCAGGTCGTTACCCGGCTGGCTTCTCCGGCCCATATGACCGAGTTCACCCGGGGCCTGTTGGAAAAAATGTATGTTGAGGATGTGGTCAAACCGCACCCGGTTGTGGTAGTTGGGGAGAAAATGCCTCTTGGCCAACTCGTCGAGGTTATGGCGCATTCCCAGCAAAATTACTTCCCAGTGATTGGATTGGATGGCAGAGTGACGGGAATCCTCTCCATTAACGACATCCGGGAAGTGATGTTCGAGGAGAGCGTTCAACACCTGATCGTCGCTAAGGATGTGGCCACTCCGAATGTGGTCAGGGTATTTGGGGACGAGTCATTGCAGGAGGCCCTGGATAAGATGGTTCTGTTGAACGTGGACGAATTGCCGGTCGTGAAGGAAGAGGCCCCGGACGAGATCGTCGCCATGATCTCCAAACGAGATATCATCGGTTATTACCATTCTCGAACCAGCACCAAGGGGTCAATCGTTTAATAATACTTAGGGAATTATAACCTCAGAAGATGGCCGGCTCCCGGGGATTGTTTCACGAGGAGATATGGCGAAGGCGACACTACGTCGGGGAAGGCCACGATGGGGAGATGTATTCCGTCAGGGCTATGAACCGGATTCCTGGTCAGCCTTGCCGAAATAAGCTGCTCTTGTTGGGGCCTATGCTCCTGGCCTCATATCCACTATCCTTCCCGGTGTTCATCAGATTCTGCAATGGGCCAGGATCAGGAAGATTGACTTATGGAAGACTGGAAAAACAATCAGACGATTTCTTCCCAGGCGAGAAATCCTCGTCAATGGTTGGCGGCATATCTTCGCAACCGCGCGGACCTGGCATCTTATAAGTCAGACTTCTACTGTGATCCTACCTGTACAAGACCAGGTTGTAAGAATCAAGACTTGCAGGTCCCAGTGAGCATCATTGATCTCCTGGGAGCTGCCATGTACCGAGACCAATCAGTATCTGCAACTTCCGCTGGCAACTATTCCTTAGGTTTGCTCTCAAATGAGCGGGAAGACTGGATCAGAATTGTTAATTTGAGGTTGAAGAAACCCTGTCCCTTCCTGGAAAATGACCGATGCAGCATTTATCCGGTTCGGCCCTTGCCATGCATCCTTTTCCCCGAATATCTCGTCAATGAGGGTACGTTCGAAGCGAATGCCGGGAAAGACCATTTTCAGGATTTTCTCTGTTTTCAGCGCCTTATCCCTCTATCCCCGGAGCGGGCCAAGGTCATGGCCCACCTAAAAAAGATGTGGAAGCGGGAAAGTCTCATTTCCAGTTTCTATCTCTTCAATCACGGCCTCTGCCACATTGACTTCAGCAATCTCATCAAGGAACTCTCACATGAGGCCGGAAGCCAAAGAGAGGCGGAATCAGGAGGGGAACCGGAGCCGCTCCGTATCATACCAAACCTGGTGATAGAGCGCTTCTTTCTCAAGCATATCGCCAAGTGCCAGCCTTTTGCCGGGGCAAGAGAGAAGATCAATCAGCTCGATAACCCAGAGGGACAAGTGGAGTTTCTTCAACTTTTGCAAGACGACCTGCTAGTGAAGAAACTCAAGAATTACGGGGACGACCGGGCCCTGGTCTTCCGTTACGTAAAGGGAAAACTGCAAGCCAAGCGACGAAGTATCAGCGCTCCGGAATATAAATTCTACTGATAAGAAGCAATAGCCCGAGAGCCGATGTGAATGCGGGGAGATTCACAAGACAGGGGCTTTCCTCCTTACGGCCGGCCTTTCCGTTACGATTTGAGCGTTCCTTGGCCCTGAAGGCGATACGCTTTAACCCATCCACAGATGGTTTGCAGTGCAACTCCAAAGAGCCTGACAACTTCCTTGTGCTTTGTGCCGTCCAATACCGCTTTAGCGGCTGATTGGCAACAATATTCTGGCGCAGATGATGATGATATGGAGCGAGCATCGACTTTTTGCATGCGCTATCTGTGTAGCGTAACCCGCTAAATAAGTTAATCTATTTGATGTTAAGTTAGTTCTATATTATTGTTGAATTCCCTTAAAAATTATGCTAATGTGGGAGAAAATTCGTCCGAAATAATGACTTGCAGAGAGGCGAATTTTACCAGAACCCCGATCATCTGCGGCTGGCTAGGCGCATATTGTAAGGCCAACTCGATTTTCCACCATCCTGCGCAGTAGACGAAGTTAAACGTAAACTCCTAACAAGCTCGCCGACAACGTCATTCCGCCGCGGGAATTCTGGCGACAACGTTAATTTGTCGTCCCAGAAAACCTGGCTAACCGTAAACCTTGAGCAAAGGAGCAAGGCCATGCGAGCCAAACTGAATCGTTTAGTACCCTTGCTGGGAATCTGCGTCTTATGGTGGGGAGTGGGTTACGCCTGGAGCGCGCCCATCCACTACAAACAGACCATGACCAAGATCCTGGATGAGACCCAATTCCAGGGCTGGCCTCCCGACTATGAAACTTACACCAGGTATTTCAACATGCTGACCAATAGCCCGGATGGCTCCAGGATCGCATTCTGGGTCGACTGCCCGGTCCCGGGCGCCGCCGAAAGGCGCACCTACGTGGGCAACTCCGATGGCAGCGGGATCATTGATCTTACTGATAATTTTCCCCCCGAAGTTTTCCCTGTGTGGACCGCAACGTATTATAAATTGGACGATACGGGCTCCAGGTTGTTTTTCCGGGCCCCCAACGTCGGCAACGACATCAACATCTACTACTTCGATCTGGCCAGCCGGGTCTGCTCTTTGGCAGTGCTTCCCAAGGCCGGGGAAACCCATGCCATTCACGGCTACGATGGCCGCAAGCCTTTTAGCCTCACCACCATCGGCGACCAAATCACCCTGTTTTTCAAGCATGTCGGTGATTGGGACCCGGTATTGGAAAGGTATAACCAGGGCATTTACAGCGCCCTCCTGGGAGGATCGGCCACGAAAGTCATGGATATCAACCAAGTGCCCGGCGACGAGAACATGAATCTTTTGGGATACCTGGGCAGCGCCGCCAACGCCCATCGGGTTCTCTTTGCCTGGAAGGATGTCTACAACCTGCCCGGGGTCGCCATGTGGCAGACCGCCGGCCCCACCCGGGTACCTGATGAAATGCACGATAGTGTCTGGGACAGCGACCGGTATACCCATATCGTCAGCGCCGACGGCAGCAAGGCCCTATATTTTTATACCGATCTCTGGTCCCACTATCTCAGCCAGGTGGATCTCGCTTCCGGTATCAAGACCCCCATTGCCCAGACCGACAGTATCCACAGTTTCTTCCTTCCTACCATGGCTCCCTCGGGCAATTACGCCTTTTTCTCCAGCCCGAATAACAATCGGACCCGGGCCAACCTGGCCACGGGAGATCAAAGAGATACCCTGTCATATCTCTTCACGGAATCCGCGGGCAGCGGGGCGTACCTGATCAGCGACATCACTGCGGATGACCGTTATTATTTCATTGGCAGCAAGTGGGACATCGGTCGGATCCACCGTGTTGACATGGCCCCCACGGACTTCAGCCAGGCCCCCAACATTGCCGCCATCAACTTCACCTCCAACAAGTTGCCCAACGACGGGACCACCCGGACCACGGTCACGGCCACGGTCAGCGATGCCCAGGGTCCGGCTACCATCTCCTGGGTGCGGTTAAAATCCCTGGTGGACGGTCTGGAGACGCCGGAATGGATGACCGGGTACGAGCCCTTGGCCTATGATAACTGGAATTTGTATGACGACGGCACGCACGGGGACCGGGTCGCCGGTGACGGCATTTACACCAACGACACCATCCGGACGAATCCCACCTGCAATTTTTACGAGAGGTTCACCCTGCCCAAGGATGTGGGGGTCCGCATCGTCGCCCGGGACGAGAACAACAACTATGTTATGGCCGACACGTCCCTCACCGTTTTCAACAGCATAGCCCCGCCTTCGGTGCCGCTGCTGTTGTTGGATTGACGTACCACCTCCTGGAAAGTTAGCCAAGGTCCAGGAAGATTGCCGCAGGTGACCGGCGCCCGGGCCAGGGTCGCGGCCAACATTTTCAGGGCCAGTCCTCCCTTGGTCAGTTCCGCCGCAACCCGCAGGCGCCAGCCACATATCCCCGGGGTCTGCGGGGCTGAGCTTGCCTGGCCCCCGCCGGCGCGTTTGGGGCGAAATGGAAGCCGGAATCGAGGGGGCAAAGATTCCGGACCGTCAACAGCTCCAAAGTCAGGAGTTCTTACCCCTTAACGGTCTTGCCCCGGCAGTGATCGTATATCCAGGTCAGGTTTTCCAGGCTCCTGCCCCGTTTGGGCATGACGGCGTGCCCAGGATCAAGCAATTATCCTGGGCGCTCTTGAACCACCCGGAGCGCCGCCCCAAACCGCGGCTAAAGCGACCGCATGTTTCAGCCTACAGGCGCCTTGTGATGGTTGGGTATTCCCGGGACAAGGTATTAGATAGAGAACGAGAACCCTTCCTCAGTAAAAAGTTTTTTGCAAATGTCCACGACTTCAGGGTCATATAAAATTCCCCGGTTCCGGAAAATCTCTTCCAGGGCCTGGCCGATTCCCAGTGCTATCCGGTAGGGGCGGTGGGAAGCCATGGCCTCCACCACGTCCGCCACTCCAAGGATTCTGGCCTCCAGAATAATATCCGGACCCGCGATCCCCAGCGGATACCCCGAACCGTCGAGGCGTTCATGGTGCTGGAGAATGCCTTGCGCCAACGGGAAGGGGAAGTCGATGTCTTTAATGATCTCGTATCCCACCCGGGGGTGGTCTTTGATGAGACTATACTCCATCTCACTGAGTCTGGTGGGCTTGCTCAGAATTTCGGCGGGAATGGCGATCTTGCCGATATCGTGGAGGCACCCCAGGACTCGCATGCCTTCGAGGCGCTCCGCCGGAAACCCCATTTCCTGGGCGATGGCGCAGGCCAACTGCGCCACCCGCCGCTGATGCCCGGCGGTATACGGGTCTCTCATCTCCACGGTGTTGGCTACCGCCAAGACGGTTCCGTCCAAGGCCTTTTTTAATTTTTCCAGGCTGTGCTGCACCTTGGCTTCGGCCCGTTGGCGTTCCAGGTCCGTCCGCAAGGACCAGATGCCGAAGGAAACTCCTCCGGCCAATTCCTCCAGCAATCTGACTTCTTCTGGGTCGAAGGCTGTTGAGTCCCGCGCAAAAATATCCAGGATACCGATGGTCTTCCCTTCTACGATCAGGGGCAGCGCAATAACGGCTTTAAACCCCCGCTGGCGGCAGTCTTCGTGCCACAGGGCCAGAACCGGGTCACCGAGGATATCTCTGGCCACCTGGGTTGTACCGGTCTTGATGGCCATGCCGCCGGGGCCTTGCCCGCGCGCGCCTTCCCCCCAAGTCAGGTTGATCCAGTCAAGATGCTCCTCCCCGACCCCCGCCGAAGCGACTGGGACCACCGATTTCATCTGATCCGGCTGCGCATATCCCACCCAGGCCAGGGGATAGCCACCCACTTGCACGATGACCTCGGAAACGTCGGTTAAGAAACGCTTCTCCTGCGTGGCGCGCACCAGCGCCTGGTTACAGGCGCTCAACGCCTTAAGGGCGCGGCTCGTCCGGTTGAGCCTCTCTTCTGCCTGCTTGCGGTCCGTGATGTCAAACAGGATGCCGCTGACATAGTCAATCTTGCCGGCGGAGTCGGTGAATATCTGGACCAAGTCCTGGACCCAGCGAATTTCCCCATCCTCTTTCCGGATCCGATACTCCCACTCATAAGACTTGTCAGCTTTCAAAGTTTCGATAAATTTGCGCTTGGTATCAGCCAGGTCATCCGGCAGGATGAGGTCTTTCCACTTCAGCTTGCGGGTGTTAAAGTCTTCGGGACTGTAGCCGGTCAGGGCCTCGACTTTCTGATCGAAGAAATCCATACTCCAGTCGGCATACCCTTTAAACACCACGGCCGGGACCTGGTTCACCAGCAGGCGGTACTTCTCTTCGCTCTGGCGCACCGCCTCCCGGGCCCGCATATTGACCAGGGCAATGGCGGCAAATTCCGTGAATCCGGCCGCAAGATTGGCATCCGGTTCGCTGAACCCACCGGGTTTATTGACCATACTCATTACCCCGATGGTTTTCCTGGCCACCTGCAGAGGCGTAAACAAAACATTGTCCAGGGCTGGGGAGCCGGCCGGCAGCAGCCTGGCCCATTCACTGTGGGCCAGGTCATTGCGCCAGACCGGCCGGTCCAGGGGTTTGCCCTCCCCTCGCATCTCGCGCCTCAGCCGGGGAAGCGCCGCGGCCATCGCGTCCGGCAACCCCCCGGGGTCCGAAGCTATCACCTGCTCCTCCAACCCATCTGCCGTGAACAGGGCCACATAGCCGGCCGCCGCGCCGGTCAACGACTGGCAGAGCGTGTATATGTCTTTGACCGCGGCCTCAAAGGAGGTTTCACTCAAGACTATCCGGGAAGCCTCCAGCAAGCCCGTGATCTCCGTCTGGCGCTGAATGGCTGCCCCAAGGCTATGTAACAGTTTTTCCTCGGTGCGCTTGATCTGGGTAATGTCGGCGATGAGGTGGACCGCGCCGGTCAGATTTCCGGCCTCGTCCAGGATGGGATCCACCGCCACCTTTAACCAGTTCTCGCCCACGGCCAGGACTGATTCTTCCCGTTGATGGGACTGCCGCATGCGTACCATGGGACAGTCGTCGATGGGGCCAACCGTGTTGTGCACCACTTCCCAGCAGCGGCGCCCGATGATTTCCGGAAAGGGCTTCCCCGCCAGATCCGCCATGGCCTGATTGCATTGCAGGATATTGCCCTCCTGGTCCATCAGGCCCACGGCATCGCCGATGGCATCGAAGGTGGTGCGCCATTGAAAGGCTGCGATGCGGAGTTCTTCCGCCGCCCGCTGGCGGTCGCTGATGTCGATTCCCATGCCGATCAAACAGGGAATGCCGGACAGGTCAATCCGCCTGCCAGTAAAAAAGTAAGGGATCTTGCTGCCATTTTTTAAGAGCAAATTTGCTTCGGCAGTATTTTCTCCGCTTAAGAAAACTTCCTGGATGGCCTGGTCGATAACGGTTTTATCTTCACCGTCAAAGAGATCTAACGGGGTACGCTTGGCGAACTCTTCGCCGGTATAACCGGTGATTTGCTCGAAATTGCTATTCCAGCGTATGAACCGACCCGTGTCTGAAATGCAATAAAAGACCCCGGGTAAGCTGTTAATAATGGTATCGGAGAGGGCCTTCTCCTTGAGGAGCGTCTCTTCGGTTAGTTTCCGCTCAGTAATGTCCCGGGCCACGCTGAGAATCAACCGGCGATCCCCCAGGTCAATAATGCGGGCATGGATCTCCACCGGCATCACTGAGCCGTCTTTCCGGACATGCGCCGATTCAAAGGTCAACTCGCCTTGAGCCAGCAGGTCCTGGAGGATCTTTCCCCTGATGGCGGCATAGTCCGGGGCAATGAGGGCCCAAACATCTTTCCCCTGCAATTCCTCTCTCTCATAGCCCCGGTCTCTGCAAGCCGCTTCGTTGATGTAGATAAAATGACCCTCGACATCATGCAGGAAAATCGAGTCGCTGGCGCCATCCAGCAGCCGTTCCTTTAATTTTAGTTCGATTTCCGCCTGCTTGCGGGGGGTGATATCGCTCATGGCGGTGCGGCAGTAGAGCACCGCCCCAGCCTCACCCGGCACCGCCATGCTCTCCAGGGAAGCATAAAAAGGCGGACCCCCACGGCGCCGGAGTTTAACCTCGCAGGTTTGCCGGCCCTCGTTCCCGAACACCTTTCGGTAGTGGCTGCGGCAAGCCTCCCGAGACTCCGGCGCCACCCACCGGAAGGATGACTGGTTGACTAACCGGTCGCGCTCGGCGCCCAATAACTGGGCCCCGGCAAGATTTACTTCGACAATCTTCCCTTTGCGGTCCAAGGTGAAGTAGCCCACGGGGGCAAAGTCGTAGAGGTCGGCGTACCGGTCCCGGGCCTGGGTGATGGCCTCCTGGGCCCGTTGCAGTTCTTCATTCCGCATCTCCAGTTGCAGTTGATACATTTTCAGGTCGAGCACCAGGTCCCTAACATCCGCCGGGGAGATCCTGTCAAACTCGCCCCCCTTTGCCTTCAGAAACTTCTCAGCCCGAACCTGAAGATTCTCCCTCGGTTTGGTTTCAAAGTTTACCGCACTCTTATTGTGGCTCGACATCGGGGTTCCTGATCCGGTGAAATGGGTAGGACCTGCCCGCCTGGAACAAGGTCAGGGGCTTGAAACTTGAGTCCCTTTTAACCAGGCAACCGAAAGGATGCCGATTATTGCGGCCTGCAAAAGCCCCGTGTTTTCGGTATCGGTTTGAAACCGATAGGTGGTTAATTTTTTTTCATGTAAGCTGCGATGGATTGGATCAGGGAGTTGAACCACCTCGACGCGGCAGGGGCAAAGGGTTGAAAATCTCCTCGAGTCGGGCAAGAAAATCCAGGGGCGCAACGATTTCCTAACAAATAATCTTTACCTGAAAACCTGTCATATAATATAATCAAAACGGATTGAAAACAGCGCTTTAACTTTATTATGTAGAGTCGGCGAGGTCACCGGGGATCGTGGGGCCAACGCCGATGGGTTTCGGACCGTTACCTCACCGCCCGGCCAGTTGTTACAGTCGAACCTGACCATGGCCCCAGGCCTTTTCAGCATAAGGGATTTATTCTCCAGGGTGGAATCATGCCCCGCAACTGCCCCGCATGTAACCAGACCTTAACCAGAATTCGACGTAAACCCTGGATGCACCGTATACCCGGCAGCAAGAATTACGTGTGTCGAAGATGTGACTATGCTTATCTGCTGATCTTTAGCCGTTGGCTGCTTAAGCGCAAGCAGACCTCGCAGCAAACCGATAGTTCCCGAGGGTCCTGAGTCTTGGCGCTCATCCCCTGGGGGGCCGGTTCTCGACCAAATCCCGCCTGGGGTTTTGGCTTACCGGGAGTTCCGTGGCGCTAGAACTTGGTGGCGTAAATGAGCACTTATTTCAAGTGGTTTTCAATTCCCCCTTTAGGAAAGGGGGACTTCCCTGTTTCGGCTCATTGAACGCCCTCTTAACATTGTTCGCTGATTTTGGCAGCTAAGCACTAGGTACCGCCTCTACCTGAAAAGACCTGGGGAAACCATGCGGCCCATGACCATCTTTCCCGAGTGCTATCCTTGTCTGGAGCGGTTGGTGGGGCTCGCCGTGCATCTGGCCACCCAGGTCCCGGAGGTGCGGCGCCTGGCCGAAAAGAGCGCCCGCCGCCTTTTGGATCAGGAGTTTGCCGCGGACGCCATTCCCGCCGCCATCGCCAACCGGATGCTCCACATTATTCATCACCTCTCCGGGAACTTTGATCCCTTCGCGGCCCGGAAAACCGCGGCGACCGCTTGGGCGGCCCGGATGCACCAGCGCCTGGCCCCGGCTTACGGCGACGATCTGGAATCCCTCCTCCGTCTGGCCGCCGTGGGCAATGCCCTTGATTTTTTCCGGGAAGAAGACGAAGCGGCCCGGGAGATGCTGGCCCGGGTGGAGTTTGACCGCGCGGCGGTGACTGCCTTTCGTAGGGAACTGGCCGGTCCTCCCGGTCTGATCCTCTACCTGGCGGACAACGCCGGGGAGCAGTTCTTCGACCGCCCGCTGGTGTCCTCCCTGCGGCGCCGGGGGTGGCGGGTGCTCTACGCGGTGAAGGCCGGCCCCATCCAGAACGATCTCACCTTAGCGGACCTGGAGGCGTCGGGGTTGAGAGAAGCCCTGGAGCCGGTGATGGACACCGGGGCCCGCACCGTAGGGTTGGAGCTGCACGGGGTCAGCCCCGGATTCCGTGAACTCTATGACGACGCCCGCATCATCGTGGCCAAGGGCATGGGACACTTCGAGACCATGAGTCATCTTGGGGACCCCCGGGTCTGGTTTCTCCTCCAGGCCAAGTGTATACCAGTATCTCAGGCCTTGGGGGTCGAATTAAATTCATTCGTTTTCTCCCAAAATATCGGTTAGGTGCGGATTAGGGTGCGGATTGGCCTCGGGGGAGAGATCCTCCGGGGCCTTTTTCGCAGAGCTTCCCCCGCCCGAGGCTCGATGAGCGGAAAGGGAAGAATTAATTAACCAATTTTGTAGGTTATCTTTAATTTATCTAAAATGGGGAGGGGAGGTATTTCTGCTTCGGGCCGGGGCTAGGCTATGGGGCTATCAGATGCAACAGTCCCCAGGCCAGCTATGATCAGGGTCAAGGTGTCCAAGGCTTTCTTCCGTATAAATGAAGCACACCATACTTTAACATGACCGGCTTTAAAATGTTATCAAAGAAAGACTCAGGCCATATGATTGATTTGTCATGTGTTAACTTAGAAAATCTGATAAATTTTCCATTAGAATTGTATATTGCTGATTGTAAAATTGTGCGTTGTAGATACATATAGTCGACCAAGTTTAAATCATCACTATAAGAATTATCAATGGTAACAGTTTTTGTCCAGAACTGTATGGTATGCTTTCCCCGATCAATCTTAACATTATCAAGGTCAGCATAGCCCGTTACGCCAGCTATGCCCATAGTGTCACGATCAGAGTCAGTAGTACTTGATGTAGTTATGAGTGTCCAGTTATGTGCGTAGCACACACCAGTAACACCCACCATCAACATCATCACCAAGGCCACCACCATCGTGATCTTAAGCCTCATTTCACACCTCTCCTTTCCCCAAAGCCTGCTTTTACCCTCCAAGTTTCTCTCTTCCCCGTCCCCCTCCTCCGAGGGTCTTCCGCAAATACTCATTTTCCCATGGGTGAGTGTAAAATATGCCAGCCTTAAGTGCCTCTTTCTGTTCTTCGCTAATTCCTGCCAATGTGTCTATTTTTTCTATTATTTCAGCTTTTAACCTTATTAGATCAGCCCCGGTTTTCCTATAATAATGACGAGCTATAAGCCACCCGCATATCATCCCCGAAACTGCCCAAAAGAGATTGCCTTCCCAACTTATTAATAGCTTTTGCCAATCCATACCTATGCCCTCTCCCAATATCGCCGCCACCATCCAACCTTGGCCGGGGCCTCCTAATCTTCTTTAGGTTGGTTCAGGGTTGGACATTTTCGCCTCCCTCCTGATTAAGTCACATTCCCACAAGAGTGTCGGGGTGTCAAGAAGTGGATGGGTGAGCCTCGAGCGTTAGTTGTCTTGAGGGTGTCCGTGCTCCCTTGGCGGTGGTGTCCCTGGCCAGCGGCCGGGTGAGCTACGAAGGCGCCGCCTCCATCCCCCCGGAGGCATTGGACCGGGTGGTCAAGGCCGCGGGGTTTGAATTGGCGGGGGCCTGACGGTCAGACCCCCTGAAGCTCGGCGCGCCAGAAAATGTGGTGCGCCGGCTCCAAGGTCTCGTGAGCGTAAGGGCCCGCCGCCTGCCGGAGGATGTGGGTAAAGGCTCTCTCCGGCAAGGCATGGTGCCACCTCACGGCTTGATAACCCAGAAAGACGAAGGGGGAAGGCAGCCCGGTCTCCTGGGCGAAGGCCTTGAGGTCCCGGAAAGAGGCCTCCCGGCGCAGTTCATAGACCCAGGCCCGGCCCCCGGGAGTCAGGACCCGCCGCAGCTCTTGCAGCCCGGCCACCGGGCAGGGCCAGATGTGGAAGCTGAAGGTGGCGATGACTCGGCCGAAAACCCCGGCCGGAAACGGCAGGAAGCAGGCGTCGGCCACGAGCCACCGGGGCGCCGCAAGGGGCGCTCGCGCGCTTTGCCGGGGCCGGGCCCGGCGGATCATGTCGTGGGAAAAATCTAGCCCCCAGAGACCGAGGTCCGGGCGCTCCCGGGCCAGATAGCCCAGGAGATAGCCGGGGCCGGCGCCCACATCCAGGAGGCGGGTCCCCGGTGGCAGGCTCTCCGACAAATCGCTGACGAGACGGCGGTAGATCAGGCGCATCAGGGACGTTCGGGCCAGGCGGGCGTAAAGCCAGGGCGGGGGTTCCAGGTGTTTACCCCGGAAAATGGAGGTCAAAGTCATCAGGGTCCTTCCCGGCCAGACGCCACCCCAGGTTCAGCAAGGCCGCCCACCAGCCGAAGTGCACTACCGCCACCCCCAGGAAGCACGCCAGGGCCACCCACCCTTCACTCATAGCCCCCAACAGCAGCAGGAAGGCCATCACCAGGAGGCCCACGAGCAGCAGGAC
>Ga0351914_1041_pt1 | contig 45266 bp, 41 predicted proteins | sample TotcelHT113001M5_FD_205824 | JGI IMG/M metagenome (GOLD analysis project Ga0351914, IMG submission 205824) | Enriched cells from coal bed in the Powder River Basin, Montana, United States - Total cells T11 rep1 HSBNCT.T11.300.1.M5 ... | reverse complement strand
ACTTAAATACGAAAGAACCGTTAATTTAAATATATTTACTGAAGCTGATGCTGATTGCACGGGAAGGGCAGGGGACTGTGATGCCCTACTTTATGAAATGCGCGCCCCTGCTGTTGCGATTTGTAAAGGCTGCTTCGGCTATTATAAGGGCGGTTCTGATGCCGTTCCTGAGGTTTATCACCATAGGCTCAAGATGTGCCCTTCGGTAGAAGTCGTCAATTCTGTTTTTTAAATAACCGAGGTCTGCCATCGCCCTCTCCAGTCTTTTTACTGTTCTTATGATGCCAACATAATTCCACATAGTTGACCTGATGCTCAGCCAATCCTGCTGTATAAGGGCTGGATCGGCCTCTTCCTCTCTTACAGGAAAACGCCATGGCGGGATTTCCGATTCCTTGTATGATTTTGTATTGTCAAAATTATTTGCAATATGCCTGGCAGACCTTATACCCCAGACCAGACCTTCAAGAAGGGATGTAGAGGCAAGCCTGTTAGCACCATGTATGCCTGTTGCGGTAACTTCTCCTGCAGCATATAGTTTTTTTAATGATGTTCTTCCATGGTTATCCACCAGAATACCGCCGCAGCCGTAATGGGCTGCCGGAACCACGGGTACGGGACTCTTCAGCATATCTATTTCCAGTGAAAGACATTTTTCATAAATAGCCGGAAACCGCTTTTTTATATCAATCTTTGCATAAGAAGCAATATCGAGATATACATAGGCATCTCCCCTTTTTATCATCTCTTCGTATATTGCCCTTGACACCTCATCTCTGGGTGCAAGATCGCCAAGCGGGGAATATTTCTCCATAAAGGTTTCACCGTCTCTTGTTTTGAGCCTTGCACCTTCGCCCCTTACAGCCTCGGAGATAAGAAAACCGTCTGCATCCTTGTGAAAAAGGCTTGTAGGGTGAAACTGTATGTACTCCATGTTGATCATCCGTGCACCGGTCCTGTGCGCCATGGCAAATCCATCCCCTGTTGCACCGGGAGGATTGGTGGTGTGGAGATATATTCCCCCGGGCCCTCCTGTGGCAAGTATAGTGTAAGAAGAGAATATTCTTTCTACCTGCTCGCTTTTATTATTCAGTGCATAGGCTCCAATGCACTGGGGTTCAATATAAAGTGAAACAGGGTTAGTCGAATGATGGGGGACGGTCAGAAGGTCTATTGCTGTGTAATCGGTAAATATCCTGATGTTCTTAATGTTCTTTGCATATTCGACAAGGCTTTCCTCAATGGCCTTTCCTGTGGAATCCATGCAGTGGAGAATCCTCCGTTTCGAATGACTGGCCTCCTGTGCATATTCATAATCTGTATTTTTGGTGCGCGAAAAAGGAACGCCAACCTTATTAATCAAAAATTCCTCTACCAGCACAGGCCCTTCACAGGCTATCATTTTTACGGCGTCAAGATTTGAAATACCATCACCGGCATCCATAATATCCTTGATAAGGAGCTCCGGAGAATCATCCTTGCCCATAGTGACGATACCGCCCTGGGCATAGAAGGTATTCGATTCCTCAATAGATCCCTTGGTTACCACGATCACATCAAGTCCTGATTCGGCTGCGGTAACAGCGGCAGAAAGGCCGGCTATGCCTGAACCGATAACCAGAACATCGCAAAAGTGAATGTTGTCATGGTTCATCTCATTTAATCTCCAGCATTCTTTTTAAAGCTGTCCGGGCATGTTCAGCATATAATGTGTCAACAAAAACAGGGCGGAGAGGGGTCCCTTCAACCAGGCCTTCAAGGACATAAAGGAGTTTTTCCGGCGTGACCTTTGCCATTTCCCTGCATCCCGATGTCTTTAAAGGTATGACAAACTTATCCGGATTTGCGGCTTTAATACTGTTTACAAAATTTATCTCTGTTCCTATTGCCCATTTTGAACCAACGTCGGATTGTTCTACAATGTCCTTTATAAAGCTTGTCGAACCGGCAAAATCCGATATATCGACAACGTCCGGCGTACATTCGGGATGGACGACAACTTTTATATTGTCATGTTCTTTTCTCACACGTTCCACATCGGACGGTAAAAACATTGTATGTATTATGCAAAACCCCCTCCAGAGGAAAACACGCGCATTTTGCATAGATATTGTATCCCTGTCCTTATTGTTTGCATAGGAATCCCAGAGGAACATATCGCTGTCGCTGATACCCATTCTATGCGCTGTATTTCTGCCGAGGTTTTCATCAGGGAAAAAGAAAGGAACCATGTTTTCTGATAAAATATGCTCCATAACCTTCTTTGCATTGGATGATGTGCATGCAAGGCCATCATTTTTTCCGCAAAAGGCTTTCAGATCTGCGTTGGAATTGACGTAAACGACAGGGATAGTCTTCCTGCCCGTCTTCTGTATGGCAGCCCATGCCTTCTCCACATCATCGATATTTGCCATTTCAGCCAGGGGACATTTTGAATCAGGTTCAGGATGAAATACCTCCTGATCCGGGCTGCAAAGAATCCGTGCCGTTTCTGCCATGAAAGATACTGCACAAAAAACTATGTAACGGGCATCTTTTTGTCCTGAGGCGATCTGAGCAAGCTGCAGTGAGTCGCCGATGAAATCGGCAGCTTTCACAATATCATGGTGCTGATAGTAATGGGCAAGTATTACCAGGTTTTTGCCAAGCCTTTCTTTGGCAGATTTTATTCTTTCAAGCACATCGGTATTTTCCATAATATGCCTTCCTATATAGCCGTTAAAATGGTTGAAACATGAACTGCTTAAATTTATTAAACGGTTTCAAAGGATTATACTCCTTCATGGAGTAAGCTTATATCAAGAGACTTGAAGGAGTGTGTCAATGCTCCGATTGAGATAAAATCAACACCTGTCTTTGCAATATTTCCAACCCTTTCAAGTGTCATATTCCCCGATGCCTCAAGAGGAATGCGCTTGTTAACATAAGAAACGGCTTCTTGAGTAGACTCTATATCCCAGTTGTCGAGAAGTATCCGGTCAATGTTTTCTTTTATGGCCTGTTTAAGCTCTGCCATATTTTTTACTTCAACTTCTACAGGCACCTTTGTATTCTTGTGCACCCTTTTCACCGCTTCTTTTATAGAGCCTGCAACAGCAATATGATTTTCTTTGATCAAGGCCATCTCGCTTAAATCAATCCTGTGATTAACGCCGCCGCCCATCTTTACTGCATATTTTTCAGCTATCCTGTGTCCGGGTGAGGTTTTCCTCGTATCAAGTATCTTTGCTCCTGTGCCTTCAACAGCATCTACAAACTGCCTTGTAAGTGTAGCTATGCCGGAAAGTCTCTGGAGAATATTTAAGGCAACCCTCTCACCGGTAAGGATTGCACGTGTCTTTCCTTCAACAATGGCAATAACATCGCCGCTTTTCACACACTTGCCGTCGTATGCCACTTCTTCGTATAAAAACTGGTTGTCCAGCTCCATGAAAACCCCTGCGGCAAAGATATTTCCTGCAATAACCCCGTCTTCTTTTGCTACGATACGTGCTTTTGAAGTATGATTTTCAGGTACGATAGAATTTGTAGTGACATCTCCGGTGCCGACATCTTCCTCAATATATGTCTTTAAATATGTACTTAGATATGTCCTTATCCTATCCTTCATACAGGTTGATATTATAGAACTGCAACCGGAATGAGTCAACTAAAGATTTTATGTCTGGGATATTTTTCATAAAAGATATTTGTTAATTGTCGAGAACGTCTCTGATCTTACGTGATAGTATTTGTATGTTGAAGGGTTTTTGTATAAAGGCTTTACAGCCGCTGTTCATGATGCCGGCTGCCTGACCGTCGATGCTGTAACCGGTTGAAAGAATTGCCTTAATATCAGGATTAACCATTTTTAAAAATTCAAATGTTTCTGCGCCGCCTATATCAGGCATGATCATATCCAGGATTACAAGGTCAATAGTTTCCGCCTTTGCCTTGTATATTTCAATAGCTTCCCTGCCGCTTCTTGCAACCATGACGCTGTATCCGAGTAACTCAAGGAAATCTTTATTAACGTCAATAATTGTTTCTTCGTCATCCACAAGAAGGATTGTTTCGGTGCCTTTGACGGTATCTGAAATTAATGATTTTTCTTTTTGCACTATCCTTTCCGAAGCGGGAAGAAATATACTGAATGTGCTTCCGTGCCCTTTTTCGCTGTAAACATTAATAAATCCGCCATGGTTTTTCACAATTCCATATACTGAAGCGAGTCCGAGACCTGTGCCGCGCCCCATCTCTTTGGTTGTAAAAAAGGGCTCAAAAATTCTTTCCTTTGTCTTGCTGTCCATGCCCACACCTGTGTCAGTTACAGATATCTTAAGGTATTCACCTGGATTTATATAAAAAGCCTTTGCATTATGTTCATCAAGAAAATGATTTTGTGTCTCTATATATAGATTACCTCCTCCGGGCATGGCCTGCCAGGCGTTTACATATAAGTTTAGTAGAGCCTGTTCAATCTGCCCCCGGTCAATATCGACAGTATAAGGCTGTTCCTCATATTGCGTGTGAATCGTAATCTCCTTTTTTGTGCGGCCGAACATGGCGGATGTTTTAGCAACGATCTCGTTCATGTTGGACGGTTTTACCTCGTATCTTCCCCCTTGTATGTTATATCCATGTTTCCCGACACAGTACTTCACTGCTATACTTATCCTTGGATGCATCGGGGTGTGACAGACCGACTTCCCCCTGAGACAGATGAACTCGTGCGAGAGCGCGGGTCGTCACACCTCTCTCCATACAAGCTCGAACAGCTGCCTGGGCCTGACGAAGAGCCCGCATCACGCAAGGAGGAGCAATAATGGAACTATTTGCCGGTATTGATGTCGGAAAGGATATCCTCGAGGTCTCCATACGGCCGGATGACATCCGGAAAACCTTTTCCAACGATGAGGACGGACGAATTAACCTTGCCCGTCTTCTTGTCACGATGAAACCTGCCCTGACGGTACTCGAAGCCTCGGGGGGATACCAGATCCCCGTTGTTGAGGTTCTTGCGCTCCGCGGTCTCAACGTGGTGGTCGTCAACCCGAGGCAGATACGGGATTTTGCGAAGGCAATCGGGAAGATAGCCAAAACAGATGCCATCGATGCAGAAGTAATTGCCCGGTTTGGTGAGGTGATACGCCCCGAGATACGCCCCCTGAAGGATGTAGATGCCCAGAGGTTGCAAGCCCTCGTTGCCCGGAGAAGACAACTTGTCCAGATGCTCACCGAGGAGAAGAACCGTCTCCAGATCGCTACGCCCTGGACAAAAGCGGATATCGAAGCCCACATCGAGTGGCTCACCGGGTGTATCGACAAAGCCGGAAAGGACATCAGCGGCTTGATCAAAAAGACTCCTCTCTGGAGAGATAAGGAAAACCTCCTGAGAACGTTTAAAGGAATAGGCCCTGTCAATGCCTGTACCCTTCTCGCGAGGCTCCCCGAACTCGGGCAGCTGAACAGAAAGAAGATTGCCGCCCTTGTGGGGCTTGCGCCCATCAATCGCGACAGTGGCAAATACCGGGGAAGACGCACCATATTTGGAGGGAGGGCAGATGTGAGAGCCGCGCTATACATGGCGACCCTCTCGGCCGTCTCTCACAATCCCGTTATCAAAGTTTTCTACGAACATCTCATTCACGCCGGTAAACTCCCCAAGGTTGCCCTTACTGCATGCATGCACAAAGTGCTGATCATCCTCAACGCCATGGTGCGAACCAATACTCCCTGGTGTGCCCGATGAAATTACTTGACATCGAACACAGCTGCTCTTGCGAAACCAAGAAGCTGCTTTGTCAGATCAGCCCCGCTCTTTACAAGCTCCTCTATGCTCTTGAGTTTTTCATAGTTAGGATGTGAATTGTTCAGATTAAAAAGCGCAAGGGATGCATAACCCTGTATACCCATAAGAATATTGTTGATATCGTGAGCGACACCTCCGGCTAAAGTGCCGATAGCTTCCATTTTCTGGGATTGAAACAGTTGAGACTCAAGCTTTTTATGCTCAGAAATATCCTGCAGGGTGCCTTCATAGAAAACAATCTTTCCGCTTTCATCCAGAACGGAACGTGCGTTTATAGAGACCCAGCATACATCTTTGTCTTTACAGTACAACTGTGCCTCAAAATCCTTGACCATACCCTGTTCAACCAACAGACGTTTAAATTCTTCGCAACGCATTAAATCTACGAATAGTTTACCGAAATCCTTGACTTCATTGACTAATTCGTAGAACGAGGCGGCTTTATACAAACGTACAAGGGCAGGGTTGGCGCTCAATATGCGGCCGTCAGGGGCTGCCTGGAGTATCCCCTCTAAAGTATTTTCAAAGATATTACGGTATTTTTCCTCGCTTTCCCTGAGGGCGTTTTCAACCCTTTTTATATCTGTAATATCTTCGTACATAACTACTATTTGTTTATCCGTCAGGCTTGTCCCGATCCTTGAGACGTTCAATCTGCATATTATATCTCTTCCATCTTTGCGACGACAGGGTACCTCTAAATTGTGAACTTTCTGCTTTGCCAAAACCTTGTATAGATTGATGCCAAGTTGTTCATAGTCCTCATCTGTCCTGTAAAGGGTTCTCGTGCTTTTACCTATCAGCTCTTCCGGTTCCCAGCCGAAAACATCTTCCACTGAATCATTGGCAAATATTGTAATGCGTTCTTTTAAGCCTATAACGGCGTGGGGGATTGCGCTCAGGATAGATGATTCCATTTCCTCCAGCTTATTGAGGGCTTCTTCCTGTTGGCGTCGCTCTGATATTTCCTGCTGAAGTTTTTTGTTAGTCTGTTTTAATTCCGTAGTCCGTTTCATTACCAGTTCTTCAAGATGACCACGGTATTTGTTCAATTTGTCTTCTGTTTTTTTATGCTCCTTTATTTCCCTGCTCAATTCCATATTTGTTTTCAGGAGGTCGTTGGTGCGTCCTTCCAGATCTTTGTATGAGTCCTTTAATGCTGTTTCAGTGTTTTTCAAATCGGTAAAATCAGTGACGGAGAATACATATCCTTTGGAAAGATCATGTTCATCCTGAGGACGTCCTTTTACCATGCAACTGACACGATGACCGTCTTTGTGCAGAAAATCATACTCAAATGTCACCGTTCTGTCTTTGCGGGAGTTATCGTAAATTATACGATCAATGTCCGTATGCTCCTCATCATCATGGAATAAGATGCTTGTTTTCCGGCCGATCATATCCTCCTGGTTCCATCCCAGAATATCTGTAAATGCATTATTGCACCAGATAAATGTATGATTTTTGACCAGACATATGCCATGGGTTGTACTGCCTATAACTGCTGTTAGAAAATCCTGGGATCGTTTAAGCTTCTCATGGGCAACAGCAAGTTCCCCAGCCTTTTCCTGGGCATCTTCAAGGTTGAAGATGTATTCCTGAAGCATGCGCCGTTGCTGCTCACCTTTTTTTATATTGTCCGTTGCCATAAGATATATACTCCTTAAATCTATACTGACATGCTTCAGCTACTTTGTTTCGAAGGCCTGTATCTCTTTAAGAATATCAGGAAAGCTCACAGGTTTACATAAATATTTGTCTGCCCCTGCCTCTAATCCCTGACGTATCTCAAAGGATTGTGCCTTTGCCGAAAGCATGATAATGGAGATGTGCTTTGTCCTGCCATCGGTTTTCAGTCTTCTGCAAACCTCGATTCCATCCAGTTTAGGTAATTTGACATCAAGGAGGATAATATCGGGGAGCACTGCGAATGACTGTTCGATGGCGTCTTCACCGTCATTCGCCACGTGTACCGTGTAGCCCAGCTTCGTGAGTTTCTTCTGCAGATAGGAAGATATGGTTGTTTCATCATCTACTACCAGTATTTTTTTAACTTCCATAACAACACCCCTTTGTTTACGATGGTGCCTTCATTTGCCCATCTTTATTCTTTCCTCCTCATACTTCTCAACGCAGACTTGTCGTTGCCGCCCGGGGTATTTACCCTGTGAGTGGGTCGTGCTTTTTAATGCGACATCGCATTACACCTTTAAAGAACGTGTAACAGGCAGGCGGATAATGAAAATCGATCCTCTTCTCTCATAGCCGAGTGGAAGGTCGGGAAATTCCTCTTCGGAAACAGGGCTTTCGCAACTGATGCTCCCGCCATGCTTTTCCAATATCCCCTTTGTAATTGTCAGTCCCAAACCGGTGCCTCCGACTGTTTGAGACATAACACTGTCAGCCTGGAAAAATTTATTAAATACCTCCTCTTTTGCCCATTCAGGCACACCATAACCATTATCTGTGACAAAAATTAATATATTTTCACTTTCCTTTCTTGCCTTTAATATGATTCTCCCGCCTTCAGGCGTATATTTTATCGCATTGCTTATAATGTTTACAATTACCTGGATCATACGATCTTTATCCGCTTCCATATTCCCTATATCTTCAGGTATATCCTTGATAATTGTGTGCTTATATGTATCAGCCAGATCAGAAAGTTCTTTCACCGCAAGATCAATGATATCCGCAACGGGTGTCTCTGTTAGGTTAAGTTCAAATTTGCGGGCTTCAATCCTTGACAGATCAAGAAAATTTGTTACAAGGCGCATAAGCCGTTCAATACCGACCCTCGCAAGCTCAAGGTCTTCCTTCACCTCTTCATCGATCTTTCCGGAAAATCCTTCCAGTATGCCTGATATCCCCAGAAGCATTGCCTGGATGGGGGTTCTCAATTCATGGGATGCGATAGTGACAAAATCTGATTTCATCTTATCCACCTCAGACACGACTTTTGCCATCTCATTGAATGATTTTGCGAGCTGCCCCACTTCATCTGTTGATTTTACTGATATGGACTGATCATAATTCCCTTTACTCATGGCGACGGCGATATCTGTTAAACGTCTGAGAGGTCCGGTTATGTTAAGACTTATTACAATGGAGACACCTATAACAGCCAACCCTACGATTATCGTAATAATTGTAACTATTTTACGGTTATGCGCCGCCCTCTCTTTTATAAGTTCCCTGGTTGTAATGTTTGCTGCAAGAATCTCCTGTCCTTCATGATTGATACTGTTTTCTATTTTGGTCTTGGCTATGTTTGCATCTTTATGAAAATCATCTACATTGGCGCCTATGGTAACATATCCGAAGCCCCTCTTCGATTGTCCGTAATTCCCGGTGTAATAAGGGATGGCGGCATAGGTGGTGAGTTTCCAGAGACCACTCCATAAAATCAGAAAAGAACCTGATCCGCCGTCTTCAGTGCCTTCATGCCAGCCCTGGCATTGAGGCGCAGTATCAAGAATTCTGCAATCCAATGATATATTGCCGGCCTTCATCTGCTCAACAGATCCGACCTTTTTCTGGGTAAAATTATTGAACGACGGAAGTCTGTGTACAAAGTCCTCTAAGGCCAGACCGCTCTTTTTGTATTCATCATAGGCACACTGGCTTATCCAACCCGGCACCTCTTTCCCTGTTGCCGGATCATATCCGCAGATAAAGAAATCTCTTGCGTGGGATATGCATTTGTCGTTGTTATCCCAGATAAAGGCATAGTTCCCTGACCCGCCGTCCGACAGGGCTGTGAATCTCTCTTCAGTAGGCATAATGTGGTCGGTAAATTCCATAACATGCGTATGGTCCAGGGCCATGGTGGCATAGCCTGTTTTTTCGCCTTTTTCATTATATACAGGTGTTGCCCATCTGATAATCCCTTCAAACTTCCTTCCCCGCGGATTTTCTTTGCCTGCATAAGCGCTTTCCGGTTTTACTCTGACACCTTCGGAGGTTTTGTAAAGCCATCCTTTTTTTTGTGCGCCGATTACTTTTGAGACGTAGATTTCGCCTTTTTTTAAACTGTTGAGATGTAAGAAATAGTCTTCCGCCTTGCAATAAGTGTTTTCTTTCCTGCTGATATCAAGGAGATTACTTGATATTTTTCCATTAGCAACCTTGATCCTTTCATGCCCCTGTAAATCAATGAAGGTGATCTCTTTATAAAGCGGTTTTGATGCTGTATTAAAATCATGGGGCGGTCTGTGTCTCCACGATTCTTTGTTCTCAGGGTTTTGAGACTGTAAGTCCACAGCGTCCTTCATTTTCAGTTTTGATTCAGGCCTTGTTTCTGTAACGATCACATCTTTTTTCAAGGCTGAGTATACATTGAGATATTTTTCAGGATCAGGCTTAAAAGATGACAGAACAAGGATATCCTTATCCCTCTCATAGAGGAAGTCGGCAATCCTCATGGCCAGATCTACAGTTCTCAATTCTATGGATTCTGTGGCCTTACGATCCAGGGCCTGGACGCTGTCTCCGATAGATGTTTTGCCTAATTCCTCGGCAGCCTTCAGATTCATTTTCCCCATCTCTTCGGCCCTCCGGACAGCCTGCAATCCGGCGTCGCTTAAATTTTTGTCTGCAAGATAACCCAGAATGATCAAAGGCACAACAGAGAGGACAAGAAAAGAAATTAGTAATTTCGGAAGGATGCTTAAATTTGTAAATTTAGAAATAAAGTTCTGAATCATTCAGCAAAGCCCCTTATAACAATACCCCCAAATATTCGTACGAAAAAATCATTCGAAACTTATAATATGCATGAATGGTTTTCATTCTTAAAATTATTTTCGCAATTTTGGTTTTTTTCTTAAATAATGACTGGTTATACTGACTATTGTATATCATAATAAACAGGAAACTACAGGTAATATGCAAGATAAAAGAAGAATGGGTAATTCAGCATATTCTCGGCAATGGGGCGCCGGAAAGCATGGTGAGTCTTCTTGTCCCTCCGAGGGCGGTCTTCAGGTAGACGTTACCTTTGCCTTCCTCTATATGTCCTATTATATTAGATTTTTGTGCGGACAGGTCTTCTTTTAGATATTCCAGGATGCTGCCGGTTTCTTCACCGTTGGTTATGATCAGGAATTTGCCTTCATTGGCAAGATAGAGCGGGTCAAGGCCAAGGGTTTCAGTAATGCCTCTCACTTCATCATCAATGGGGATGTTTGAATCGTTAAGCCGTATGTCTACACCCGCCGACAGTGCGATTTCCTTTACACATGTTGCAAGTCCTCCCCGTGTTAAATCCCTCATGAATTTAATGCCTTTAAATCTTTTGATAAGCCCTTCTGTAAGCACGTTAAGAGGTGCACAGTCGCTTAATATTTTTGTATCAAAGCTGAAAGAGTTCCGTTCAAGTAAGACAGAAAGGCCATGATTTCCCATGGGTCCGTTCACTATTACATTATCTCCCGGTACTATGCGATTGTAGCCCAGATCAGCTTCAGGGAGCATATAGCCGATGCCGGCAGTGGTGATAAAGATTTTATCGGCCTGTGTTCGGCCGACAACCTTTGTATCCCCGGCAACTATTGTTACATCCGCTTCTTTACAGGCGCGGGCCATGGAGCCAATGATCCGTTCCAGATCGGCAATGGGAAAACCCTCTTCGATGATAAAAGACGCTGTCAGGTAAAGCGGCTTTGCGCCGCTTACGGCCAGATCGTTTACGGTGCCGCATACAGCAAGTTTTCCGATGTCTCCACCAGGGAAAAATATCGGATCAACAACAAAAGAGTCTGTTGTTATTGCCATTTTTCCTTGTCTGACTGGGAACGATGCTGCATCGGTGAGTCCTTCAAGTAAGGTATTGTTAAAACATGGTAAAAAATATTTCTCCAGAAGCTGATGTGTAAGAAGCCCGCCGTCACCGTGGGAAAGGAGGATTATGTCGCTGTTTTTTTGAGAAGTCATGCAGTATGCCTCCAGCTACTCATCGCCATAATTGAAGTAGGCAGCACAGGCGCCTTCAGATGAGACCATACAGGGACCTGTCGGGTCTGCCGGTGTGCATACAACGGAAAACAGAGGGCATTGATACGGTTTAATTTTTCCTTTTAACACCTCGCCGCACGAACAGCCTTCAGGCGGCGATGAGTACGGAACTTCTACGGGAAACCTCGCTGCGGCGTCAAAGTCCGCATATGTTGCTTTGAATGCAAGACCGCTTTCAGGAATCAGGCCGAATCCCCGCCATGATGAATCTTCCGGCTCAAAAACATCTTCAATAGCCTTTTTTGCCCGGATATTGCCCTCTTCGCTGACAAGCCGTGCGTAACCGTTCATTGTTTCAGTTTTTTTATCGACTATCTGTTTCAGGAGGAGAAATATTGCTTCCATGATGTCAACAGGTTCGAACCCTGCTATCACTGACGGTATGCCATATTCGGATGCAATAAAATCGAAGGTCTTTCTGCCTGTTATCACAGACACATGCCCGGGCAGAATAAAGCCGTCAACGTTGAGTTCGGGGTCGGCAAGGAGCGCCTTCATTGCCGGTGGAACAAGTTTATGTACCGAAAGGACGGAATAATTTATTATACCCAGCGCCTTTGCTTCCATTATGCTTAAGGCAACAGCCGGGGCGGTTGTTTCAAAACCCACGCCCAGAAAAACAATTTCTTTATCGATATGCTGTACCGCGTAAGATAGAGCTTCATGAGGTGAATAGCATATCTCTATATGTGCGCCGCGGGCTCGTTCGACTTCAAGGGATGCATGTGTGCCGGGAACGCGTATCATATCGCCGAAGCTTGTAATGACAACCCCGGGTAATCGGGCAAAAGCGAGTATCCGGTCTATATCTGTCTGGTCAGTTACGCATACCGGGCATCCCGGACCGCTTAGAAGCTCCATATAGGGAGACAGCAACCCACGGAGACCGCTTTTTGAGATGGCAGTCGTATGGGTGCCGCAGACCTCCATAAGGGTAATCTTCCGGCCAAGTTTGCCGGAGATGCTGCCTGACAGCTTTATAAGACGATCCAGCAATTTTTTGTTGAGTTCGATGTTCATACGGAAACCCCTGGATTATGCATCAATTTGTGCAATCTCCTCCAGCATTTTTAATGTCCGGCCGGCTTCCTCAGTGTCAATTTTTCCGATTGCATACCCGGCATGAACCATCAGATAATCACCTACGGCTATTTCCTCTTCTATGAGGGATGTATATATTTTACTTTTAACGCCAAAGGCATTGATAATCGCCCAGTTTTCCTTTGAGTTGATTTCGATTACTTCCCCCGGTATCCCAAGACACATATTATTACCAACCTCCCTATGCTGTTACGTTTAATCCTCGCTGCCGACAGGTGGGATGACTGTGCTGTTATATATTTTATTTACGCCCTTTGACGTCTTTCAATCTCCAGTGTGCAATCATGGCCTGACCGAGGGCTATGCCGCCGTCGTTTGTCGGAACCTGTCTGTGAAAGCATACCTGAAATCTCTCCCTACGTAAAGCTTTTACAGTTGTTTTAAAAAGGTACTCATTATGCCATGTTCCGCCGCTGAGCACCACCTTTTTTATCCCTGTACGGGCCGATATCCTCACGGCTGCATCACAGATGATGTTGACCAGAGTGTTGTGGAATTTTACTGAGATTGCTTCTGCCGGTACACCTGCAAATTTATCCTCTATTATGCCTTCAAGCATCTCACCGGGTAAAATTGTATCTCCTGTAACCGTATATGAATATGATGCTTTCAGAATGCTTTCAGATGCTTTTAAGGCAATTTCGCCGAGTTCTATTGCAGCTTGCCCTTCATAGGTATTTTCATGACAGACCCCGAGCATTGCCGACACTGCGTCAAAAAGCCTGCCGCAGCCGCAGGAGAGGGGTGAATTGAAGCTGCTTGCTATCAGCTGTTCGACAATATTGATATCCCTGTCTGCGAAGATCTCGCCTGCATGTTCCTTCCCTCTGTTACCGAGAAAGGTTGCAAGGTAACTGTATGCTGTCCGCCAGGGTTGGCGTATTGCGATCTCGCCGCCGGGAAGGGGAACATAGGCAAGGTGGAACATACGTTCAAAGCCTGTGTAGCTGCCTTTGAATACTTCAAATCCCCAGATATTCCCGTCTATTCCATAACCTGTTCCGTCAAGGATTACCCCGATGATATCTTCATTATCGAGATTGTTTTCCGCCATACAGCTTGCAAGGTGTGCGTGGTGATGTTGAACTTCAACATAGTTCTCTGCAGGTACTTTACGCGCCATGTAGGATGAAGCATAATCAGGGTGTGCATCGTATGCAACTATTTCAGGTTTTGCACCTATCAATCTTTGAAAATTTGCAAAGCTGTCAAAAAGATTTTTCTCTCCTTCGATGGTGTCTATCTCGCCGATATACTGGCTCATAAAAGCCTGATTTTGTTTAAGGATACAGAAGCTGTTTTTCATTTCCCCGCCGATACCTACAACAACAGGCGAGTTTTTTTTCCGCATGATCAGAATTGGCTGCGGAGTATATCCTCTTGATCTTCTGAAAAAACTTACCTCCCCGTCTAAGATCTGAATAAGCGAATCGTCGCATCGATTAACAATCTCTCTATTGTGAAACAGGAAATAATCGGCTATGGCCGAAAGCTCATCGATGGCATTTTCATTTTTTATTACGAGAGGCAGTTCACTGTAATTGCCGCTTGTCATGACGAGGATATCGAAGGGTCCGCTGAAAATCAGGAGGTGCAATGGAGTGTAGGGCAGCATAACGCCCATGGTATTCAACTTGGGGGCAAGCTCTTCAGGAAGTCCGAAGTGCTCTCTTTTCTTTAATATGACAATCGGAGCCTGCGGGGAAAGCAATAATTTATTTTCATCATTATTTACATGGTAGTACTTGCGGACAGTATCCATATCTTTGCACATTACAGCAAAGGGCTTTGCCTGCCTGCCTTTGCGTATGCGAAGTGATTTTACGGCATCTGCATTATGTGCGTCGCAGGTGAGGTGAAACCCTCCGAGACTTTTCAGGGCAAAAACCTTTCCCTTCCCGAGTGCGCTCCATGCAAATTCGAGCCAGTTTTTATCTTCAGCCGCCTGCTCACCCTTGTTGTCTGTTGTACGGACGCCGGGGCCGCATGCCGGGCATGCAACAGGCTGGGCATGAAACCTCCTGTCAAGGGGATTGTTGTATTCTGCTCCACAGTAACTGCACATACTGAATGTTTTCATGGAAGTTTTCAAGCGGTCATAGGGAATTTTTTCGATGATGGTAAATCTTGGACCGCAATTGGTACAGTTGGTAAAGGGATATCGATAATGGCGATCTTTGGGATCAAGTATCTCCCCGGCACATGCCGGGCAGGTGCCCACATCAGGCGGAATAAGGGCTTCACTGGTCTGATCATGACTGCTTTTTAATATCTCAAAGCATGTAAAACCGGCCGGGGGCAGTTCTGATACCTGAAAACTATTTATTTCCGAAAGTGCAGGGGGATTTTCCTTAATCATATTGATAAAAGCCTGAACCATGCCTTCTTCACCTTCTGCTTCGATAATCACGCCCCGGCTTGAGTTTAAGACGCTGCCGTTAATGTTATACATTCCGGCAAGCCGGTATACAAAGGGCCGGAAACCTACACCCTGGACAGTACCTTTTATGACAATACGGCAACGGGAAATCATGTTGATCCCGGATTCCTGATTGTCCTGTTTTTGGCTGGATTTAACCGTATTAATTTTGAATTTGATATCCCTTTTAATCTTTTTACCCCGTGATTATGTATTTTTTATTGACAATTAAGAGTAAATTGTCAATATTGATCCAACTAAATGTATAACAAATCAGGCCTAAAATCAAACCGGAGATCCCTCCGACAAGCCCCTCCCGTCCCATATTTCTAAAGTGCGTCATAAAAGTTGGCATGCGATCTCCCGGGAAAACTTTTTTTCGAATTTTCTTGAACTTCACATTGATAGGTAATATAGTAAAACTGCATGTGGGTTATTTCACATGAATTTCATTGTCTGTAAGGTACGCCTTATTTGTTTAATATTATAAAAGGAGGAAGCTGATGAAAGAAATAAAGCTTACCATTGACGGCAGGGTTGTCATTGGTAAATCAAACCAAACCATTCTTGAAATTGCATTCGAGAATGGTATTGACATTCCCCATCTCTGCTATCATCCAAGATTGAGTAAGAGCGGTGCCTGTCGCGTTTGTCTGGTAAGGGTAAACGGCAAGATGCTAAGGGCGTCATGCACCGAGATCGCTGCCGACGGCATGAATGTTGTCACTGAGGATGAGGCCATTTTAGCTTATAGAAAATGGATTCTGGAACTTATCCTGGCTGAAGGCGATCACAACTGTCTCTATTGCGACGCAAACGGCGCGTGCGAACTCCAGACCCTTGTTCAGAGATACAATGTTGAACCCGTCAATTACGGCGATACGATAAAAAGGGAAAGAACCGTTGATTGCATATCAAGCGAGGTCTTTAACAGAAATGAGAACAGGTGCATCCTTTGCGGAAGATGTGTAAGGGCCTGCAAAGAGGTACAGGTTTCAAATATATGGGGTTTTGGAGAAAGAGGTTTTGAAACGCACCTTTTTGCAGATGATGATAAACCATGGGGGGAATCGAAGAACTGCACAAAGTGCGGCACCTGTGTTCAGTTATGTCCTACCGGTGCGCTCACTTATAAGACCATCCTCGGCAAGGCGGCAAACTGGGACCTAAAAAAAGAATCGAGCATATGCATATACTGCGGTGTGGGATGCAAGATAGACTTTTATACCGATAAACAGAACCTTCTTGCAAAAACCATGGGCAATGAAAGCGGACCGAACAACGGCCACCTCTGTATCAAGGGCAGATTCGGTTTCGATTTCGTACAGAATAAAAAAAGACTCTCCAAACCCCTCATAAAGAAGGAAGGCGCCTTGGTGGAGGCGGAATGGAGCGAAGCACTTGATCTTGTTGCAGAGAAATTTTCCGGCATTAAGGCGAAACACGGTTCCGATGCTATCGCTACCCTCTCTTCAGCAAAGTGTACCAATGAAGAAAATTATCTTATGCAGAAGTTTGCAAGAGCAGTGGTGGGTACCAACAATGTTGACCACTGCGCCCGACTCTGACACAGTTCAACTGTCGCCGGTCTGGCGGCTGTATTCGGTTCAGGGGCAATGACGAACTCCATCCGTGAGATACCTGTAAGCGAGGGATTCCTTGTTATAGGTTCCAACACCACGGAAAACCACCCGGTAATCGGTTCTATGATCAAAAATGAGGTTCGCAATAATCACAAAAAACTTATTGTTGTGGATCCGAGAAAGATTGAACTTGCCCGGTCTGCTGATTATTATTTCCAGATAAAACCGGGGAGCAACATAGCAATACTCAATGGATTCATGCATGTTCTTATAAAGGAAGGGCTTTATAATAAACAGTTCGTAGAATCGCGTTGCGAGAATTTTGAAGAACTGGCTAAAACCCTTGAGAAGTATACTCCGGAATATGTGGCGGAAATATGCGGAATAAACAATCCTGAAGAAATTGTAAAAGCAGCAAGGCTTATGGCGGCCCTTAAGCCGATGGCCCTCTATTATTCTATGGGTATTACCCAGTTTGTATCCGGAGTGGGTGGGGTTAAGTCAACGGCTAACCTGCAGATGCTTCTCGGTAATATGGGTGTCCCCGGAGGTGGCGTTAATCCTCTCAGGGGCCAGAATAATGTGCAGGGTGCCTGCGACATGGGCTGTCTTCCGGCAACATATCCTGCCTACCAGCCTGTTTCAACGGAGCAGAATAAGGCAAAATTCGAGGCTGCATGGGGCGTTACAGGCTTACCTGCGAAACCTGGACTTACCATTGTGGAGATGATGAATGCAGCCCATGACGGAGAAGTTAAGGGCATGTATATAATGGGCGAAAACCCGGTGGTTTCAGATCCGAACCAGCAGCATGTTGTTGAAGCCCTTGAACACCTTGATTTTCTTGTTGTCCAGGATATATTTCTCACAGAGACTGCGGCATATGCCGATGTGGTCCTGCCTTCCTGTGCATTTATTGAAAAAGAAGGAACAGCAACGAACACAGAGCGAAGAGTGCAACCCATGCACAGGGTGCTTTCTCCATGGGGGGATGCGAAAGACGATTGGTGGATTATAACAGAAATAGCCAAAAGGATGGGCGCAGACTGGAATTACAGGAGCCCCGTTGAAATCTTCGAGGAGATAAAAAAAGTTACCCCCTCCTATGGAGGCATCACCTATGAGAGGATAGAAAAAGAATTAATACAGTGGCCATGCCCTGCTCCGGACCACCCTGGAACCCAGTATCTGCATAAAGATACATTCTCAAGGGGGCTGGGGCTTTTTACCGCTATTGACTATACGCCTCCTGCCGAAGAGGTCGATAAAGAATATCCGCTGCAGCTGACGACAGGGCGTATACTTGAACATTTCCATACAGGTACAATGACAAGAAATTCAAGAATCCTTGACGAATTGGTGCCTGAAGGATTTGTGGAGATCAACCCTAATGATGCAAAAAATTTCGATATAGCGGATCAGGAGGTTGTATCTGTATCGACAAGGAGAGGCAGTATCAGGATTAAGGCGAAGATCGCAGAGAGATTAAAACCGAATGTTGTCTTCATCCCTTTTCATTTTTATGAATCCTGTGCAAACCGGTTGACGACCGATTGTCTTGACCCTGTATGCAAGATACCGGAATACAAGGTCTGTTCATGTAAAATTGAGAAGATACAAATGCAACCATAAATAAAATACTACTTAAAAAGGAGGAATGGATGGCAAACAAACCGGTAGAAATTGTTCAGTTAGCGGGAGATGCAGGAAAATACAAAGGAAATCTCGGCATACCGAACTGGTTGGTAAGGAGCTTTATGGCAGGCCTTTTTATTGCTGTCGGCGGAGCTCTTTGCACGATCTGCTCGACGGGATTGGAAAAGACAATGGGGCCGGGCTTCAGAGCCCTTGTGACAGGTTCAGTATTCCCTGTGGGTTTGATAGCAATCGTACTGACAGGTATGTCTTTATTCACCGGCGATACAATGCTTATTCCTATGGCTGTTTTTCAGAAGAAAAGCACCTGGAGTAAGGTCTTCAATGCGTGGGTCTGGGTCTATATAGGTAATTTTGTCGGCTCTCTTTTCTGGGCATATCTGATGTCAGTCGGCCCGTTCAGTAAAGGAGGCGGCCCGGAATTGACTATTTTCGGACAAAACGCAATAGCTATTGCGGAAGCAAAAACGCTGCCCTACATTGCAGCGGGCACTATGGGCTACTGGTCGGCCTTTATGAAAGGAATCGCCTGCAACCTTCTTGTAAATGTTGCAATACTCCTTGCACTTTCATCTAAAGACATGGTCGGTAAATTCTTCGGTATCTGGTTCCCCATTATGGCCTTTGTCTCTTCAGGGTTTGAACACAGCGTAGCAAATATGTATTTTATTCCTACCGGCATTATGCTGGGCGCCAACGTTACATGGGGTCAGTTTATTCAGTGGAATCTTGTCCCGGTGACAATAGGCAATATCGTCGGCGGTTTTATATTCATAGGCGCAGTATATTTTTATTCATTTAAAAAAGAGCTGTCCAGTATGTCGCCTACATAATCAAAATTCGTAAGATAGAAGGCCCCGTATCCTCAGAGAAGGATCGGGGCCTTTTGTTTTTTAACATTGAGTTAAATCAAATGTAGTTATTTGTACTGACGTTTCCTTTTGTGAAGAGAGAGATAGCCCTTTCATAGATGCCGAGGCAGAACGCAATGGCCATACCGTAGTTTGTGACCGGTATGCCCGCCTCTATGGCAGGTTTCAGACGCTGCCAGATCTGTTTTTTTGTAACCATGCACCCCCCGCACTGAACAACCAGACTATAATCCGTAATAGGTCGTAAAGGATTATCCAGACCTGCTGCGAATTCAAATTCAAGTTTTTTTCCGGTAAAATTTGTAAGCCATCTCGGTATTTTTACCCTGCCTATATCGTCTGCGGCAACATGATGAGAACATGATTCCATTATCAGAACACGGTCTCCGTCCTTGAGGCGCCGTATGTGAGGCGTTCCCTCAAGATATTCATCAAAAGCGCCTTTGAGCCTTGCAAAAAGTATTGAAAAACCTGTCATCGGGATATGCGACGGTATGGATGCAGCAACTTTTAAGAAGACCTGGCTGTCTGTTACGACAAGATCAGGATTGATACCGATCTTTGCCCAATAGGCATCAAGCTCTCTTTCTTTGACAATGAGGGTGATGCAGTCATTGTCAAGGCAGTCTCTTATGGTTTGAACCTGGGGCAGAATGATCCTGCCTTCCGGGGCCTCAAGATCTACAGGTGTTACAAGGAGGACGAGGCTGCCGTATGTAACAAAATCACCGAGTATAGTGGGGTTCTTGAACATTGAAGGCGGCGTTATCCGACGCATTGAATCGATAATAGTTTCGATATTTTCTTTATTGACGGTACTGAAGTCGATTATGTCTACAGAATAATCTGTCTTTAAGGATTTGAACAGTTCTATGTCAATAGGCGCGATATCCGATTTATTATGGACGATGAGGTATGGTATATGAGACCCTTTAAACAGCTCTACAAGGTTCTTCTCGTAGTCCCCGAAGGTGTTGCTGTCCAGCACCAGAATTGCGATGTCAATCCTGTCTATGATGCGGAGTGTCCGGTCAATGCGCAGTTTCCCCAGTTCCCCTGTATCATCGATGCCAGCGGTGTCTATAATAACTACCGGGCCGAAACCGTGTATCTCCATTATCTTTGATACGGGATCGGTAGTAGTACCTGCGTGGTTCGAAACAATTGCCACGTCCTGGCCCGAAAGAACATTTATAAGAGAACTTTTGCCCACATTCCGTCTTCCGAATATTCCTATATGCGGCCGGGAGGACTTGAGTGTTTTATTATACATAGTTTCTATCCTTCTGTTTCATCTTTATCTGTCTCGAAATGTCCCGTTTCTTCCAGTATCTGTGTGGGCACAAAACCAAGACCAAGCAAATTGGACGCCGAAAGGAGATGTTCGAGAAGCTCCTCACTGATAATATTCATTTTCTTATTTGCATCCATTATCGAAATCTTTTCTTTCTTCATCATAACCGCTACATCGGAAGCTCTCTGGTATCCTATATAAGGTACGAGGATGGTGGCAGTGGAGGGGCTTTTCAAAAGCCGTTCCCTTGCTTTGTTTTCATCTATGGTGATTCCGGATATAAGGTTGTTCGCCAATGTCTCGTTGCATGCAATTAAAAATTTAATGCTCTCAATAAATTTATAGCCTATTACCGGTGTATATGGATTAAGTTCCAGGCAGCCCTGGGCCGCAAGTGATGAGATCAGGCTGTCGTTCGCATAGACGCTGTGGCAGCAGCTTATGACAAATTCAGGAATAACCGGATTTATCTTTCCGGGCATAATCGTGCTTCCAAGCTGACGTGCCGGTATTGTAAATCCGTTGTCAACAGAAATATCCGAAGATAGTATCCTCATGTCGGATGACATCTTTTCAAGATTCACTGCATGGGCTTTTATTATTGCATGAACTTCCACCAGAGGATCGAGGTTTGACGTGGCATCGGAAAGATTTTCGCTCCTTGTAACCGGTTTGCCGGTAATATCTCTTAATGCCTGAACAACCTCGAATATGAAAAAGCGCGGAACAGTGATGCCTGTCCCGACAGCGCTTCCTCCCAGATTTACCGTTTTGATCCTTTCAAAAGATTTTGAAACACGCCACCAGTCCCGGGAAAGCGCCTCGTTATAGGTGCTGAAAAGTCTGCCGTAAGATGAGGGGACCGCTTCCTGCATTTGTGTATAGGCCACACGTATTGTATTAAGATGGCGTTTTTCAACAGCTTCTATCGCTGCCCTGAGAAGATTGATCCTGTTTTCAAGCGTGCCGAGAAGTTCCATAACGGCAATTCTGAGAGATGTGGGGATGACGTCGTTTGTTGACTGAAAAATATTCGCATCCTCTATTGGATCGATTATCAGATAATCCCCAGGTGTTTTACCGAGGTTTTTAAGCGCAATATTTGAGATGATCTCATTTATGTTCATATTGATGCTTGTGCCTGCCCCGCCGCAAACAGCAGGTACTATGAAGTGGTCGAAGTAATTTCCTTTCATTACCTCTTCAGCTGCCCATAAAAGGCTCTTCAAAATATTGTCATCTATTAACGTGAAAGGGGTTTTCCGGTCTTTGAACTTTTGCAACAGCGCTGTTTTATACTTTCCATAAGTAAGATAACAGGCCAGCTTAACGGCGCCCAGTGCCCGGTACCATTCAATATGAAAGGATTTGTCTAACGGGAAATTTTCACGGGCTCTTACCGACTGAATCCCGTAAAAGCTGTCGGAAGGTACGGCAACTTCACCGATAGTATCTTTTTCTTTTCTTGTTTGTTTGTATGCCGTGGTCATATGTGATTTATCTCTCCTGTATAGTTTGAAAGAGATCTTTTTGAATCCGGAGCAATAGAAACATATTTGTTATTATTTTCTGACCCTTGTCCTTTTTCTGTCATAATGCGGGCTGTCTCCCGGTTTGTTGTAGCCGATTGTCTCGCCTATGGACAAAATCCTCCCTTCAAGACAGGCTCTGCACATCGAAGCATTTTCATCGAGACAGGGTTTGTTGTCATAAAGCTGGTATCCTCTTCGATATATGGTATCGGTAATGTTGGGCATGATAATATTTGCCCCTGCTTTGAGTCCGAGTTCCCGTCCTGAGTCATCCAGCGCCTGGAGCGCTGTAGTCGATGCAATATTCACATCCCTGAGAAAAATCCTGGTTGCCGCTATCATCCGAAGGGCGAGCTCAAACTGGTCCTGTTTTATATCATCAAAATTTCCCAGGCAACAGGCCAGCGGTGTATCGTGGTGCGGGATGTAGGGTCCCATGCCGATCATATCGGCATCTATCCGTTTGAAAAACATTATGTCATCCGCAAGGCGTTCTACAGTCTGTCCCGGCAAACCTATCATAACACCTGTGCCGACATAGTAGCCTATATCTCCAAGAATCTGAAGGCATTCTACCCGACTGTCATAGTTGTGGCTTTCAGGATGAAGAAGGGCATACAGTTTTCTGTCCGATGTCTCTATGCGGAGCAGATACCTGTGTGCTCCTGCCGCATACCACCGCTTATAGGTATTTTCCACCTGTTCCCCAAGGGAGAGGGTAATACCTAACTCGCCGTTAGAAAGCTCTTTAATTTTATGTATAAGATTCTCAATAAAACTCGTATAACGGCTGTTGCTGATCTCTCCTGCCTGAAGAACGACAGAGCCGTATCCCCATTGCCATGCCTCGTTCGCAGCCTGAAGAATCTCTTCCTCAGACATCATGTACCTTTCGACTTTCCGGTTTTCCTTTCTTATGCCGCAATAATAACAGTTCTTTTCGCAAATATTGCTTAATTCGATGAGTCCCCTGAAGTATACTGTAGTGCCTACATATTTTTTCTTAATCGCGTAAGCCTTGTCAAAGAGTTGCTGCATTCCCTGCTTATCATTTAAGGAAAGAAGGTGTGCCAAGTCCTTTTTTGTAAGTCTGTCTTTTGCAAGAATTTTATCCGGCGATGCTTCGCTCAGCAATAGATATCCCTCTCGCCTGCCTTTACTTTACTTATCATAGAAGAAGAACGTTTTCTCGTTGTTTCATCCATACCTTCAAGCGCATGCTGAATTGCCTTCTCACCCATTTTGCGCGTTTCTTCGGAAGCGTAATCCATTAGATATTCCTGAAAGGTAGACAGCGCGTTCGGATCACAGTGTGCCTTGATATCACCCGGTCTGGCAAGATCCATGAAGTCCCGGCCTGTCCTTCCAAGACGGTAGCAGCCCGTGCAGAACGAAGGGGTATAGCCCAGGGAGGCGACATCCTTTATTACTTCGTCAAGGGTGCGATGATCCCCCAGAGAGAACTGCTCGGAATAGAAATCTTCATCGGTGTCATACCCGCCCGGATTTGTCCTGCTTGCCGCAGATATCTGTGATACTCCAAGAGCAAATGTCTCACGCCTCATGTCGGGCGTCTCCCTGGTGGACATAATTATGCCCGTGTAAGGCACGGCAAGCCTCAGTATGGCAACGATCTTGCGGAAATCAACATCACTTACAGGATAAGGGGGCTGGGTTGCTATTTCGGACCCGGATGCCGGTTCCAGACGGGGTACGCTTATTGTATGAGGTCCTATTCCGAATTCTTTTTCGAGGTGGCGGATATGCTGCATAAGGGCAAGTATTTCAAATCTCCAGTCTGCAAGACCGAAGAGAACCCCTATTCCAACATCATCGATACCTGCGGTCATCGCCCGGTGCATACCGGTAATCCGCCAGTCATAATCACGTTTTTTCCCGCCTCTGTGCATTTTTGCGTATGTTTCACGATGATATGTTTCCTGAAAAAGCTGGTAAGTCCCGATCCCTGTTCCTTTAAGCTGAGTAAACTCTTCGATGCTCAGAGGGGCTATGTTTGCATTAACCCGCCTGATTTCACCCGGACCTTTTTTTACTGAGTAGACCGTCTTAATGGAATTTAAGATATACTGAAACCCCTCATTCGGATAGGACTCCCCTGCGACAAGAAGTATACGTTTATGTCCCATACCGACAAGGATTTCTGTTTCACGGGCAATCTCTTCCTGTGTCAACGCCCGCCGTTTAACTTCCTTATTCCCTGCCCTGAAAGCGCAATATAGGCAGTTATTTTTGCAAAGGTTGGAGACATAAAGAGGGGCAAAGAGAACAAGACGCTTTCCGTATATTTTTTCCTTTACATAAATTGCTGTCTGGAAAAGTTCACCAAGTAATTCGGGATCGCTGATGCCTGACAGAGGCATTATGTCCTCATAATCGAGCCCTTTTAATGCGCGCGCCTTCAGCAGAATATCACGCACTATTGTGCCGTTGGTTTTTCTTCCGGCAAGGACATTTATAATGCCTGCCTCATTAATAATGTCCTTGCCTAACGTTTTGTATTCTCTCTCGTTTTTCATAACCGCTGTCTCCTTACTCCGTTAAAACTTTTTATCAAATCTTTTGCAGGTCTTCTGTGGAAAAAAAACCGGATGCAGACACTAAATGCCGTACCGGACGAATAGAAAATGGTAACACCCTGTCATATCATTGTCAAATAATTCGCATATCAGCAGCCCATAGTCTTTGACATTGGTTAAGTAATATTCTATAATTTCAAACAAAATGTATTAATATGCTTTTAGACAGATTCGCGTGGTAAATGTATACAGCATTAACTTCTGCTAAAACTGTGATAAAGCAAGCTGAATATGTAAACTTTAATTTTGGGAACCATTAAAGACCGGTATTTGTATGGAAATCAGGTTACTGCCGGAACGATTAATGGACGGAGTAAAACATGAAAATAAAAGATGTGCAGGAAATCCTCGAAGCAGAGTTGCTGTGCGGAGACGATTGTCTTGACAATGATGTAGGGGGTTATTTTGCCTGCGATCTTATCAGCGAGATGCTCCTTCATATCAAACCGAGTTCACTACTTGTAACGTCACTCCTTAACGCCCATGTAGTGCACACAGCACATGTTATGGATGCGAGCGGGGTTGTTTTTGTTGGTGGAAAAAAACCGGATGAAACAATAATTGCCAATGCCAGGCTGAACGTAATACCACTTCTATCAACTTCCTGTTTAATATATGAGTGCTGCGGAAGGCTTTACGCAAGCAGCGCTGTGCAGGAAAATATAGATCCTCTTAATGGAGATTAAGCAACCTATGGCGAATAGTGAATCCTGTACACCGCAGATTACATTGGATTTCCCCATAGGAGAAAAGGATTTCTTTATGGCCGGTGAATCGGCATCAAAAGTTAAAAAGACGTTACAACAACTGGGTTTGAGACAGGACATTATAAGGAGAGTCGCCATAATTATTTATGAGGCTGCCATGAATGTTGCCATACACGCGAGTCATGGACAGCTTATAGTCCATGTTGACCCGGAGGCTATATCTGTTCAGACGGAAGATGTGGGTGCAGGAATCCCTGATATTGATCTGGCTATGAAGGAAGGGTATTCTACAGCTCCCTATGAGATAAGGGAAATGGGTTTCGGTGCAGGCATGGGGTTACCCAACATCAAGCAATGTTCCGACGAACTTTCGATTGAGTCAAAAGTCGGTGAAGGCACAACCCTGAAGGCAATCGTCAATTTTATTTCCAAGACCTGTGTTGAGGTGAAGTAGGCTAAGTATGCCGCAATATTTTCATTCAGTCAGACTTGATGTTGAAAAGTGTAAAGGATGCACCAACTGTATAAAACATTGTCCAACTGAGGCTATTCGGGTTCATGATGGAAAGGCAGCTATTATGGAGGAGAGGTGTATAGACTGCGGTGAATGCATCAAATGCTGTCCGAATCATGCCAAATATGCCTATACTTCAACACTCGAAAAATTAAAAGAGTTTAAATACAATATTGCCTTGCCGGCTCCTTCATTTTTCGGACAATTTAAAGAAAAAGAGAAAATCGAAGACATTCTCCAGGCTTTTATGCATATCGGTTTTGATGAGGTATTCGAGGTTTCTCTTGCCGCTGAAATAGTGGCTTTTATTGTTCACCAGCAGCTCTCCGAGTCGGGCAATAAGAAGCCGGTCTTTTCTTCAGCCTGCCCCGCGGTCCTGCGCCTTATGCAGATAAAGTTTCCCGGCCTTTTAGAGCAAACCACCCATGTCCTCTCTCCTATGGAAGTAGCTGCCCGCATTGCAAGAGGGGAGGCGGCAAAAAAAACCGGTATTGCCTATGACGAGATAGGTGCTATATTTATCACGCCTTGTCCGGCAAAGGTTACGGAAGTAAAGCAACCCATCGTGACTAAGCATTCTGCTGTCAACGGGGTTATTGGTGCCAACCTTATATATAAGGATATTATAAAAAACCTGTATAAGGGGCCTGCCAATGATAATGGTGCTCATACAAACGGGTGCCATATGCATAAAGCGACAAGACTGGGTATGTCCTGGGGGTACCTGACAGGAGAATCAAAAAGTATTGAACTCGGTACAACATTGGCAGTTAGCGGTATTCACAATGTCATAAGTCTCCTTGAAGAAATAGAACGTGGAGAATTGCAGGATGTAGATTTCATTGAATTACAGTCCTGTAATGCCGGATGTGTTGGAGGCCCCCTTAACATTCAGAACAGTTTTGTAGGCAGGGTTCATTTAAGGGATCTTATTACGCGTTATGGTTCGCAACTGTCTTATTACAGTAAAGAAGAACTTTGTGCTGTTTATGAACAGAGGCATTTCGAATCTACGGAGCCTATTTTGCCGCGTCCTATAATGATTCTGGACGAAGATGTGTCAAAGGCTTTAGTTAAAATGGAACGGCTTGATCAACTTACAAAGGAGTTTCCCGGCCTCGATTGCGGTGCCTGCGGTTCCCCAAGCTGCCGTGCTTTGGCGGAAGACATCATCAGGGGTATTGCCTTTGAAACAGACTGTGTTATCAAATTGAGAGATCGTGTGAATCTGCTGGCACAGGAAATTCTGGATCTCGCGCGTATCGTGCCCCCGGCAATGGCTGTAGATGATTCAGAAAAGAATAATAAATAATAATGAGACTAATCGGTTTACTTGTTTATCATGCATAATATATTCAAAAGAAATGTAGGAGATGCAATATGACCCTTGCCCATTTAGTCGATGACCTTGGTTTTGAAGTTGTAACGGACAAAATAAACATGGACCGGCATATACGAGCCGGCTATGTTTCTGACCTCCTGTCGGATGTAATCGCAAACATTGAAGAGGACTCTGTCTGGATTACCATTCAAAGGCATATCAATATCCTTGGAGTAGCAAAGTTAAAGGACGTTGTCGCTATTGTTATACCGCGCAACCTCCAGATAGAAGAAAGCGTCATAGAAAAGGCGCGGCAGGAGGGTGTTGCGATCCTTCGGGGGACCAGGACAGCCTTTGAGATTTCGGGACTCATTTATAACGCCTTAACAAGAGGTTAGCATCCCGTGGGGAGCTTTTCCTGCGATCTCCACATACACTCAACTTTGTCACCCTGCGGCAGTCTGGATATGTCTCCAAGGGAGATTGTAGAGCAGGCTCTACAGGTTGGTCTCAATGTCATTGCTGTTACCGATCACAATATGGCGGAGAACAGCTATTATGTATGCCAGGCCGCTAAAAAATACGATCTTATTGCTTTGTGCGGTATGGAGCTCCAGACAATCGAAGAAATACACCTGCTTGCTATCTTTGACGATTTCGAAACGGCTTTTGAATTCCAGAATCATATTTACGGGCTGTTGCCTGATATTGAGAATGACTCGAATTATTTTGGTGATCAGGTGGTTGTAAACACGTCTGACGAAATACTGCGTTGCGAGGAGAGACTCCTTCTGAACTCTGTACAAATATCTATTAATGATGCCGTTAAATGGATCAAATCACACGGGGGACTTGCCATTCCTTCTCATATCGACAGTCCGACTTTCAGTATACTGAGCCAGCTTGGTTTTGTACCTGATGATATTCCCTTCGATGCATTAGAGGTGTGCCGCATGGACAAAGTAAAAGACCTCCTGCCTCTTATTATGTTAAAGCATGTTCCTTTTGTTACCTTTTCCGATGCTCACTACCCGGCTGATATCGGGCGGAGGAGAACCTTGCTGGATATGAATGAGGCTACTTGCCAGGCTATAGCAAAGGCTCTGGAGGCCCTCGGAAGTGAGGTTTGATTAAACATGGTAATACAAGAAGATAATAGAATTGAATGGTTGCCGGCATGATGGAAGAACTCTGTTCACACGTTATGGATATTGTTACCAACTCAATAACGGCAAAGGCAAAACACATAGAAGTCTCTATCACCGAAGACCATAAAAAGGGAATTCTCACATTATATATTAAGGATGACGGGGTAGGGATGGACATTGATATGGCCCGGAGGGTACAGGACCCCTTTTTTTCAACGAAGACGGGAAGAAAAGTCGGCCTCGGCATTCCCCTTTTAAAGGGAACCGCGGAAACAACAGGGGGCAGTTTTTCCCTGATTACCGAATTGGGCAGGGGCTCAGAGATTTGCGCTTCCTTCTCCCTTAATCATCCTGATCTGCCCCCTATCGGCAAGCTGAAAGATACAGTGCTTGTTTTGATTGTAGGGAACTCCGAAATAGATTTTACTTTTAGACATAAGGCAGATGAGAAAGAATTTGTTTTAGAAACGTCTGTCATTAAAAACATTCTTGGAGATACACCTTTAACAAGTCCTGAAGTAATAAATTTTTTAATTAATTATCTTGACGAGAACTTGTAAATTAATATAGATTGTACTTAACTTCACAAGGAGGGCAACGCATGAATCTCGAAGAACTTAAAAAGATAAGAGAAAAAGCGCAAAAGGATGTGGAATTAAGGCAGAAAGAGTCAAGAATAAGAATAGTTGTCGGTATGGGAACAAGCGGTATTGCAACCGGCGCGAGAGAAGTATTGAAAGCTTTTATCGAAGAAGTTGGCAGAAGAAACATCCATGATGTTGCCGTTACTCAGACAGGAGAGCGCGGCCTGTCTTCACAGGAACCCATGGTTGAGGTATTTGAAGAAGGGAAACCCGTAGTTGTCTATGGAAACATGAATGCGGAGAAAGCAAAACGGGTAGTTGTCGAACACGTTGTTAATGGTAATCCGGTGTCGGAATTTGCGGTCGAAGTTATTTAATCGATAATAAGGAGGCCAACCTTGTACAGAGACACAATACTGAAAAAATTTAAACCTACTCTGGAGAATTTATTGTATATTCTTCATGATCTCCAGGATAATAATCCTCAGAGATATGTTGCACCTGAGGATGTTCAAGCCTGTGCTGATTACCTGAATGTCCCATACAGTTATGTCCATAGCGTAGCAGGTTTTTATACCATGTTCAGTTTGAAACCAAGGGGTCGCAATATTATACGTCTCTGCGAATCACCCCCCTGTCATTTGATGGGCTCAAAATCACTTCTTGACTATCTTAAAGGAACACTTAATGTAGATGTCGGGGGAACAACGAAAGACGGAATGTTTACTTTGGAGCTGACAAGCTGTCTCGGGGTATGCGGAGTAGCCCCGGCCATGATGCTTAACGAAGATATGTACGGCAATCTCACACCGGAGAGAGTTGACGACATCCTGAAAAAGAGGAGAGAAGAACTATGAACCTCGTAAGAAATCATGTGTTAATCAGTATTGATGCAGGCACTATCATGTCCGGAGCCCGTGCTGTTGAAAAAGCTCTTATAGAAGAGATAGAAAAGCAGGGTCTTTCCGAAGAAATCTCTGTCCTGGAGACGGGAAGTGTCGGAGCTACAGGTCAGGGAGTTATTATAGTGGTATACCCCGAAGGGGTTTATTATGCTAATGTGACCGTTCATGATGTACCCGAACTTGTTGAGGAGCACCTTTTAAAAGGCAGGCCGCTGAAGAGGCTTATTCTTTCTGAGATACCGAAGCAGCATATTATCAAGAAAGGAAAATCAGGGCTTCTCAAGGAGCAGCCGCGCATAGTCCTCAAAAACAGTGGCGTTATCAACCCTGAAAGCATTGATGAATATATTGCCTCAGGAGGATACGAGGCCATCGCAAAGGTTTTTACGATGAAGCCTGAGGCCGTTATTGAAGAAATGAAGCATTCCGGTCTTATAGGCCGGGGAGGTGCCGGTTTTCTTACAGGGATGAAATGGGATTTTGCACGACAGGCACCGGGTACTCCGAAATATTTTATCTGCAATGCTGACGAAGGAGAACCGGGTACCTTTAAAGACAGACTTATACTGGAAGGTGATCCGCATAAACTTATTGAAGGAATGATAATAGGCGGCTACGCTGTCGGCGCTAACGAAGGTTTTGTTTATATTAGAGGTGAGTATTCCCTGTCGATTGAGAGGCTGGAAAAAGCCATAGCACAGGCAAGGGCATACGGATTGCTTGGAGACAACATACTTGAAAGCGGGTTCAGTTTTGATATCAATATCATGAAAGGCGGCGGAGCCTATGTATGTGGAGAAGAGACCGCTCTTATCGAATCCATGGAGGGCAAGAGAGGTCATCCACGATACAAACCGCCATATCCTGTAGTAGAAGGATTTCGCCGTAAACCAACGGTTGTTAACAATGTAGAAACCCTGGCCAATGTATCGGAGATTATCCTTAACGGTGCCGCATGGTTTAGAGGATATGGCACTGAAAAGTCTCCAGGGACAAAGGTTTACACAATTATCGGTCATGTTTCCACGCCGGGACTTATTGAGGCTGAGATGGGAACAACGCTGCGTGATATTATCTTTGAATATGCCGGCGGTATAAAGGACGGAAAGAAGTTCAAAGGTGCTCTTGTAGGCGGTGCGGCAGGTGCTTTTATAGGTCCGGAAATGCTGGATGTTCCCATGGATTTTATTAATTTGAAAGAATATTCAGCCGTTCTCGGTTCAGGCGCAATCCTTGTTATGGACGAAACAACCGATATTGTCGGTATGTTACAGAGCGTACTTCACTTTTTTAAGCACGAATCGTGTGGGCACTGCATTCCATGCAGGCTAGGGACTGCACAGCTTGCGAAGATTATAGACCGTATAGCGTCATCAAAAGGAACCAGGGAAGACGTTGATGTTATGCTCAAAATGTCGGATGTTATGAGAGATACCTCTTTTTGTCCATTAGGACAATCTTTATATCTACCAATTTCCAGTTCCTTGAAATATTTTAAAGATGAAATAATGGCAAGGGCTCAATAACGTTGAGTCCGTAAAACCATTGTGCAGCAAGGAGACAATTGATGATCAAAGCAAAAATAAATAATGTTGATGTGGAAGTACCGGAAGGTACGAGCATTCTTTTGGCAGCACTTAAAGCAGGTTTTAAGATCCCCACATTGTGTAATCATCCCGATCTCGTTCCTGAGGGGCAGTGTGGCATCTGTGTTGTTGAGATTGATGGTATACCAGGACTTAAACGTTCCTGTATGACGCCATTAGCGGAGGGTATGAAAGTTCGTACCAACACATTGAAGCTTATGGCCACAAGAAAAAGACTCGTAGAACTTATACTTACAAACCATGATACGGACTGTCTTACCTGTATAAAGAGTCAGAGTTGCGAACTGCAGTCACTGGCGGCTCTTTTAGGGATTAATACAATAGAATATCCCAAGTTTGAAGAAAAACTTCCTATTGATAGCTCAAGTGTTTCTATTGTAAGGGATCCTAATAAATGTGTTCTCTGCGGAAGATGTGTGCAGGTATGTTCAAATATTCAGACAGTGAACGCCCTTGCGATAAACAACAGAGGTTTTGATACAGTTATTTCAACGGCCTTTGACGCGGGGCTCGGGAATAGCGTTTGCATCAACTGCGGTCAATGTGTTGTCCATTGCCCCGTAGGTGCTCTATATGAAAATAGCCAGGTCGATAAAGTCTGGGAAGCGCTGAACGACCCCGATAAATTCGTTGTCGTTCAGGAAGCTCCTGCTGTCAGGGCAATGATTGGTGAAGAGTTCGGTATGCCCGCAGGTTCGCTTGTCACAGGCAAAATGCATGCTGCTCTGCGCAGATTAAAATTTGACGCGGTACTTGATACCAACTTTGCCGCTGATTTAACTATTATAGAAGAGGGAACAGAGCTTGTAGCCAGACTCAAATCAGGACAAAACCTGCCTCTTATCACCTCATGCAGTCCCGGCTGGATTAAATTTATGGAAGAGTTTTTCCATGATATGATTCCCCATATGTCCACTGCAAAATCACCCCAACAGATGTTCGGGGCACTCGCAAAGACATATTATGCTGAAGAAAAGGGTGTTGCACCGGAAAAGATTGTGTCGGTGTCGATTATGCCCTGCACAGCCAAGAAATTTGAGTGCTTAAGGCCGGAAATGCGTGCCAGCGGTTATCAGGATGTTGATTATGTTCTTACTACAAGAGAAATGGGCCGCATGTTGAGAGAAGCGGGTATAGATCTTAAAGAAATGCCTGATGAACACCCGGATCCGATAATGGGTGACTACACGGGTGCGGGTACGATTTTTGGTACGACTGGAGGTGTAATGGAAGCAGCGCTTCGTTCGGGCTACTTTCTTGCCACAGGCCGTGAACTGGAAGACCTTGATATCACCTCTGTGAGGGGTTTGAAAGGTATCAAAGAGGCTGAGATTGATATCGATGGTACGAAATTGAAGGTTGCAGTTGCCCACAGCGCAGGCAAGGCAAGAAAACTTCTCGAAAGGGTTAGAGACCAGATTAAAAATGAGGGGAAAAGTGAATACCAGTTTATAGAAGTTATGGCATGCCCTGGCGGTTGTGTCGGCGGCGGAGGCCAATCATGGGGCAGCAATATGGCAAAAAGAGCGCGCAGAGGCGAAGCACTTTATGCGGAAGATAAATCACTGCCTCACCGGCGATCTCACGAGAATCCCGAGGTGACGACAGTATACGAGAAGTTCCTGGGTAAACCCAATGGGGAAAAAGCCCACAAGCTGCTACATACACACTATCATAGACGGAGTACCGTGGACGGGAAGGTCCTTCTCGGATAATAATAGACTTCAAGAAGAGATAAATGGAGGTGTAAGAAAATGGCTGTGGAAGAAAAACAATGTCAATGTTCCGATATGCAGGAGGAGGATCTATATTCAAAATTGGATGAGATTATAAACGATCATAAAGGTAAGCCGGAAGATCTGATTGTGGTGCTCCACAAGGCTCAAAACCTTTTCGGTTACTTGCCTGAAAAGGTTCAGAAAAAGGTTGCCGAAGGGCTTGATGTGTCAATAAATGAGGTTTGCGGGGTAATTACATTTTATAACTTTTTCTCTACCGTACCTCAAGGAAAACATAGTGTAAAAGTGTGTCTTGGAACGGCCTGCTATGTTAGAGGATCCCAGAAAGTTTTAGAAAAAGCAGAAAAAGAGCTTGGTATTAAAACTGGCGGGACAACGGAAGACCGGAGATTCTCTCTGGGCGTTGTTCGTTGCATCGGAGCGTGCGGTCTGGCACCGGCCATGCTGGTCGATGAAGATGTTTACGGACGTGTAAAAACGACCAATGTAATGGAAACCGTTGAAAAGTACGAGTAGAGAGGAGGGATAATTATGGATGTATTGCGTGCTCACGTTTTAGTTTGTGCCGGTGCTGCATGTGTCTCTTCTGGCTGCCGTGAAATAAGAGATGCAATCGTTAATGCAGTTCAGGATAAAGGATTACAGGATGAAGTAAAGGTAATAGAAACAGGCTGTATAGGATCATGCGACATAGGGCCTCTGGCTCTCATCTATCCTGAAGGGGTTCTCTACCAGAAACTGAAGAAGGAAGACGCTGAAGAGATTGTCGATGAACATCTTCTGAAGGGAAGAATCGTAGAGAGGCTGCTCTATAAGGAAACTGTAAGTGAAAAGAGGATTCAGTCCTTTAAAGAGATAGATTTCTTCAAGAATCAGGTAAAGATTGTACTTCGCAACTGCGGTGTGATAAATCCGCTTAATATTGAGGAGTATATAGGAAGGGACGGTTACTTTGGTCTTGCAAAGGTTCTTACGGAAATGACCAGGGATCAGGTCATAGATGAATTGAACAGATCGGGACTTCGCGGGCGCGGCGGCGGAGGTTTCCCAACATACCTGAAGTGGAAATTTGCTCAGCAGGCGCCCGGTGATGTCAAATATGTTGTTTGCAATGCCGATGAAGGTGACCCCGGCGCATTCATGGATAGAAGTGTTCTGGAAGGCGACCCCCACAGTGTTATAGAAGCTATGGCGATTGCCGCTTATACAATAGGCGCTCAGCAGGGTTATGTATATGTCCGTGCCGAATATCCGCTCGCTATAGAGAGGCTTACCTGGGCAATAGGACAGGCACGGGAATATAAATTCCTTGGCAAGGATATACTTGGCACCGGCTTTAATTTCGATCTGGACATAAGAATTGGTGCAGGAGCTTTTGTTTGCGGCGAGGAAACAGCGCTTATGAGGTCCATTGAAGGCAAGCGAGGCGAGCCGAGGCCCAGACCGCCTTTTCCGGCTATAAAAGGACTTTTTGATGTGCCTACTGTTCTTAACAATGTTGAAACATATGCAAATATACCGGCAATTATTGTAAATGGCGCCGAATGGTATGCGCAATACGGAACAGAAAAAAGCAGGGGAACAAAGGTTTTTGCGCTGGCAGGGGCTGTGAATAATACGGGTCTTGTTGAAGTGCCTATGGGAACACCCCTTGGAGACATTGTCTTTAATATCGGAGGCGGTATTAAAGATGGAAAGAAATACAAGGCAGCACAGCTCGGAGGCCCCTCCGGTGGTTGTATACCCATTGAGTATCTGAACGTTCCCGTTGACTACGAATCGATTATTGAACTTGGCGCCATCGTGGGATCCGGCGGCCTTATTGTGGCCGATGAAGACACCTGCATGGTTGACTTCGCGCGTTTTTTTATGGATTTCATACAGCACGAGTCCTGCGGCAAATGCCCGCCATGCCGTATCGGTACAAAAAGAATGCTGGAGATATTAAAAAGGATTACACGGGGAGAAGGCAAAGCGGAAGATATCGATAATTTGATAGAATTATCGGAACGCATCAAGGATGCCGCTCTCTGTGGGCTTGGTCAGACGGCTCCAAACCCGATTCTTTCTACGTTAAGATATTTTAAACATGAGTATATGGAGCATATTGAGGACAAACATTGTCAGGCTGGTGTTTGCAGCGCGCTTTTTGATGCCCCTTGTCAGAATGCCTGCCCGACTGATCAGAACGCATGGGGTTATGTAACGCTTATCAGTGAAGGAAAATTTGAAGAAGCGATTGCTCTTATCAAAGAAGCCAACCCGTTGCCCGCTACACTTGGCCGTGTATGCGTGCATCCATGTGAAAATAAATGCCGACGCGGGCAGATTGACGAAGCAGTAGCTATATGTTCGCTGAAGCGCTTTGCTGCGGATGTGGATATGAGTTCAGGAGGGTGCTATACACCAAAGCCTGAAGCATTAAAAGACAAAAAGGTCGCTGTCATAGGCGCCGGACCCGGTGGCTTGGCCGGTGCATATTTTCTTGCATTAAAGGGTTATAATGTAACAGTCTTCGAGGCATTGCCTGTAGCAGGCGGAATGCTTGCAGTGGGTATACCTGACTATCGTCTTCCGAGAGATGTACTTAATAAAGAAATTAAGGCAATAACCGATCTCGGTGTTGAAATAAAATACAACTGTGCACTTGGAAAAGATATTACAACAGAGAAATTATTTGCAGACGGTTACAGCGCGATTCTCATGGCTACCGGGGCACATAAAGGCCAAAAATTGAATATCCCGGGCGAGGATGCAAATGGTGTTGCTGATGGCGTCACTTTTCTGCGAGATGTAAATTTAAACAAGACAAAGAAAGTGTCCGGTAAGGTAGTTGTGATCGGAGGCGGAAATGTGGCTATCGATGCAGCGAGATCAGCGCTGAGATTAGGTGCTGATGAAGTCACGATTCTATACAGACGGGCGAGGGAAGATATGCCTGCCTATAAAGAAGAAATTGAGGATGCAGAGCAGGAAGGAATAAAGATCCAGACCCTTGTTGCACCAGTAAAGATTATAACCGGTGGTAATAATGCTACCGGAGTTGAGTGCGCCCGCATGTCGCTGGGCGAGTTTGATAAAGGCGGCAGGAGAAAACCTATACCGGTCGTCGGGGCGGAATTCTCTATTGATGCCAATCTTGTGATTGCGGCTATCGGTCAGGTGGCGGACCTCTCTTATCTAAACGGCGATGGTGTTACAGTGACTAAAAACGGTACTATTGAAGTGAACATGAAAACACTTGCAACGGTAAAAGAGGGGATCTTCGCCGCAGGCGACAACGTCAGGGGCCCTGCCACTGCTGTGGAAGCGGTGGGCGACGGCAAGAAAGCAGCCATGGCCATTGATAAGTATCTAGGAGGAGACGGAGAACCGCTTAATGTATACCGGGATGAGCTTGTTAAGCTGGTTGTTGGATATAATGAGGCTGAGTATCAGAAGGAGATGGCGAGGATTAAAATGTCACACATGGCCCCATCGGCACGGATCAGAAACTTTGAGGAAGTAGTTCTCGGTTATGAGCAGAGCGCTGCAGTGGAGGAGGCGAAACGCTGTCTGCACTGCTATTTACGGGAAGAGGAGTAGTTTCTGAATACGCGACAAGGAGTGTGAATTGCTATGATAAGTTTAAAGATAGACGGCCGTAATGTAGAGGTTGAAGAAGGTTCGACCATACTTGAGGCAGCGAAACAGGCAAATGTGCATATCCCTACACTTTGTTATCTCCCAGAGGTTCAGCAGGCTATTGGGGCCTGCAGGGTTTGTCTCGTGGAGGTAGAAGGTAACAAGGTGTTGCAGGCCTCTTGTGTAGCCCCTGCTGTGTCAGGCATGTCGGTTTTGACAAATACGGAGCGTGTAAGGAAGGCACGCAAATTCACTGTTGAAATGCTGCTCTCAAACCACCCCTTCGAATGTTTGACCTGTAAAAGAAACCTGAATTGTGAACTGCAGAGTCTTTCCTCAGATCTGGGTATCAGAGATATACGATTTATTGGCGAAAAAAGCAACGGTCGCATTGATACTTCTTCCCCGTCTATTACTCGCGACCAGAGTAAATGCATACTATGCCGGAGATGTATTACTGTATGCCATGAGATACAAGGAGTAACGGCGCTCTGGACCCAGGGAAGGGGTTTTGATGCAGTGGTGGGTCCATCATACGACAGAGATATTGCTGATGTAGCCTGTACAAACTGTGGGCAATGTGCCCTCGTGTGTCCTGTCGGAGCCATTACTGAGCATGAATATATAGATGAAGTATGGGCGGCATTAAATGATCCGGCAAAATTCGTTGTAATCCAGGACGCGCCCGCTGTAAGGGCCGCTCTTGGCGAAGAATTCGGTTATGCCCCGGGAACACTTGTTACCGGCAAGATGCTTGCAGCAGTGAGAAAACTTGGTTTTGCACGGATTTTCGACACAAACTTTACCGCCGACTTAACAATCCTGGAAGAAGGTACGGAAGTATTGAAAAGAGTGAATGAGGGCGGTGTGTTGCCTGTTATTACGAGTTGCAGTCCGGGATGGATAAAATTTATTGAACATTTCTATCCTGAACTTCTCCCGAATCTTTCAACATGCAAGTCCCCGCAGCAGATGATGGGTGCCTTGATTAAGACTTACTATGCTGAGAAAGCAGGTATTGATCCGAAAGATATGATAGTTGTTTCTGCTATGCCCTGCACTGCGAAGAAATTTGAATGCCAGCGTCCGGAAATGAGATCCAGCGGGTATCAGGATGTTGATTATGTAATCACTACCAGAGAGCTTGCAAAGATGATTAAACAGGCAGGCATTGATTTTGATAATCTGGAAGATGGAACCTATGACGATCCATTGGGTGAATACACAGGCGCGGGAACCATATTCGGGGCAACCGGCGGGGTTATGGAAGCTGCCCTGCGTACGGCTTATGAAGTAGCAACAGGAAAAGTCCTTGATGATGTTAACTTTACCATGGTAAGAGGACTTGAGGGAGTCAAAGAGGCAGTGATTCCCGTTGAAGGGATTGGTGATGTACGTGTTGCTGTAGCTCACGGCTTAAGCAACGCAAGAAAAATTCTTGAAAAAGTGAAAGAAGGCAATGTCCAGTATCACTTTATTGAAGTTATGGCATGTCCCGGCGGCTGCGTAGCAGGCGGCGGCCAACCCTTGCCGGTAAGTAACGACAAAAGAACTCGCAGGGCACAGGCTTTGTATATGGAGGACTGCTCTATGACACTTCGTAAATCCCATGAAAGCCCTTCAGTTAAAAAAATATATGAGGAATTCTTAGGGGCGCCGCTTGGTGAAAAATCACATCATTTGCTGCATACAAAATATACCCCGAGAGATAAATTCTAAATAATATATGTGTTAAAAACAAAAAACCCTGCCGTAACAGCAGGGTTTTTTGTTTTTAACACGAAATAGAACACCCATAAGTAAGCAAAACAGGCATCCGCTGCAACGGGCATAAACATCCTAAGCCTATGCATACCTGCTGTCTTTAATCTGTTCAATAAACAGTTTCTCTAATTGTCCAAAGAAAACAGTTTTTATTAACTTATCCGCATTGCCCATTGCATCTTCAATACTCTCATCAAGATTTATTGAACCCAATAGAGGAATGCTAAGATCACTTATTTTATCCGGGAGCGCAGAAAACTCCTTTGTCCTCATATTTTCAAGAATGCCGATGACTGGTATATTGAGTTCCACGAGTATTCTCAGTTCTTTTTTCATGACATCGATTGCAATCTTTGAGGGTGTTGTAACGACAAGAAACTCCATTCTTTTGATCAGCCGGATTATATCAAGTATCGAATCACTGATGCCCGGAGGCATATCAAGGATCAGCACATCCAGTTGACCCCAGATTGTAATTGTCAGTAATTCAATAATAATATTTGATATATCCTGCCCTCTCAGGGGTGACGGATTATTGCCTGAAAAATATATAATGGACATATACTTAATCCCGTGAATTTCCGGCGGGACAAGTCCTTTGTCTTCTTTCGGATATAGACCTTCTGCTCCGAGTATAACGTGTGTAGAGGGACCGCTCAGATCAAGGTCTAACAGACCTGTTCTGCAGCCGTTCTTTGCCATGCATAATGCAAGTGCGGAAGCCACGGTACTTTTGCCGATCCCTCCTTTGCTGCCTGAAACGGCAATTATCCTTTTTATACCACCCAGCCTTTTACTGATAATGTGCAGTCGGGGGTCTATCATACCTCTCCTTCAATGCTCTCAATCCATACGCCCCGGCCTTTTCTGATATTGAAATCAGGGCTTCCGCAGGAAGGACATCTGATATAGGTATGTGCAATTTCCGGGATGAAGTGAATAGCTTCCGCATCATCTTCCTGCATCTTCCTCATATGTTCTTTAAAGCTCCATTCACTTTCGCATGTATTGCATTTCAGAGTGCATGGTTCTGTTTCAAGCACAATGCTTGCTTTATCTACAGCGAGTTCATATGATTCAAGTACCGTATCAATGGCAAATCTGAATATTTCAATATCTATCTGCTGCAGTTCGCCTATTTTAAGCGTAACACGCGATATTCGGCTGAGGTTATTTTTATTTATTTCATCTGAAATAGTACAGATGACCGATTCTGCCAGTGCCCATTCATGCATTTTTAAATCCTTAAAGTTTTAAATGTATAACACGGATAAACGATGAATTGGAAACATAAATTAAAAATGCCTGCCGCAAAATAGGCAGGCATTTTTAATTTTATTCACAATGATTTCTAATGATGGTGTGTGGTAGGTGTTGTACTACTACTACTGCTTGAAGTTGCTGCAGCTATGCCAGCTCCGATTGCTGCTGCACCGCCAGCCACGGCCGCTACTGTACCGGCACCAATGCCTCCTGCAACCCCAGTACCACTGCCAGCACCGGCAGCACCTGCGCCTGCACCGCCTGCACCGGCAGGCATTGAAACGCCAAGCTGACCCATAACACCCTGAATTACAGCCGGACTAAACGCTGCGGCAGCAGTAGGTAGAGCACCGGCAGCAACGACGCTAAAATTACCTGCAGCCACGGTAGCAATCTGTGTCGGAAATGCAGGGCTTAAAACAAAAATGGATTGATTTAATGCATAGAAAGAGCTCTTCGCAGCGCTCTGGACCGCTAGTTCCACAAGTGTTAGCCATGCCGTTCCCCTTGCCCCTGCGACTGCTGTTGGGGTATGCACCTCAAATTTTGAATTCGGATTGAGAAATTTTTCAACGTTTGTGTGCAATGTGCCGACTTTAAGAAAGACAACGCCACTCCTTTTGTCTTTGTCAAGCAGGTATTCCGTCATTTCAAGGTTCGAATTCTGACCCACGCTTAGCAATGAATCATCAGTTAACAATAGTTTTGCCCGTGCCTTATCGCCTGTTGTTATGACATCCTTCGTCTCGACAGCGTCCCCGACCTTCGGCTTAATGGTTGCCTTCGCCCTTACCAGCGAAACATCCCCTCTTATTTCATTAAATTTTCCGATTGTATCGGCAAAAAGCGGGAATGGTAATAATATCTGCAGAGCTAAAAGAAAAACAAAAAAACGAACGGCCAATTTATGCTTCTTCATAAACACCCCCGCATATTTTATTAAGATATAATAAAAAGCTATTTTAGTAGCATAGTGCCTTACAACACAATCGTCAAGAAAAAAATTTATCCGCCTGCAATAAGGGGAATCAGGAAAACCTCCGAGTTGTCGGGTACCCTGGCCCTTGAAAAGTCGTGGCCGGGGACGGTCTTGTTATTAATGCGTGCCACTGTGTAGGGGTAGGGATCACCCAGTTCCTTAAGGAGATCGGCAATGGTCATACCTTCGCGCCAGGGGAACTCTCTGTCGGATATCCTTACCATCTAAACCACCCCGTTAGTCCTTAACACGTCTATGACTTCCGGGAAGTCAATCCCGAGTCTTCTTGCTGTCTCAATAGTGGGAATACCGTCTTTTGTCCATCCCCTCCGTTTGTAAACTGCATCTTTAAGTTCCTCATATCTTTGTTCACGCAGTTCACGCAGTATTTTTAACTTTTCTGCCGTCTGTTTCCCGTCGATGTCAATTTGATGTATGTCCTTTAATTGTCCGTCATAACGCTCGGATCTCGATTCATACTCTTCTGATGTCACGGGTCCCATGGCGCGATAGGGGATTTTGTCGTGCTCGCGCCGTCCGAATCCCATCTTCAGGTTGAAAATCTTCTGGAAATTGTAAACCCTCTCGCTCATTGTGATCAGATCATCAGGGTCCAGCTTCCGCCCTGTAACAGCGTTGAAGTATCTTGTGTACCATCCCACATGCTGTATTACCTTTGCAGGTTCTTTTGTCTGTTTGTTATCCGGAGGCACAACGTCATTCCAGGGAAGTTTGCATAAGCCGCAGAGCCCGAACCAGGTGCGGAACATGGGAAACCAATGAAGGGCCTCTGCTTTTTGTTCGAATGTAGGCATAAAATTGTGAACCATGTCCAGAAAGATCAGCCACGCCTCGTCGTGCTGTGGTCCTTTAAGGGCTAAGCCGTAGCCGCCCTGCTGCGCCAGGGATTCCTTGGGCATATATTCCGAGAACTCAAGACCCTTGGCTTCCATGCCGATATCTTCCATAACTGATAGGTTCGCGCCATATTCTGTAGAAAATATATGCTTCATTCTCCGCACTCCCTGTCCCACAATTGCGCCGAAGCCATCACCTCTTGCCATCTGGTGGACCAGTTCAAGGGCTGCCCGACCGTTGCCGAAAGAAAGGTCCATACCGCCTGTATGCGTTTTATTGATGAAGCCCGTTTCAAAGCACTCCATGGCGAAGGCAATACCGGTGCCGACAGAGATGGAATCAAGGCCGTAAGTGTCGCAATAAAAATTCATTTCCACAACGTGAAGCGGATCAAAAACCCCCAGGTTTGAACCGCACCCTGCAATCGTTTCATACTCCGGCCCGTCTACAAAAACCTTTTTCCCCTTATAGGGACCGGTGGAAGGTATAAAATCTTTTATTCCATGGGCACAGGCCAGGGTGCAGCCAACCCAGCATCCGTCATAGCCCTTATCGAAGAGAGCCCTGTAAACTTCCATACCCATATCAGGGGCCTTAGGATGTTGGCCGTAGCGGAAGTTATTGGTGGGCAGAAGATCATAGTCATTCATGATGGTCACAAGATGGGCAGTGCCTACGCTTGACATCTGGTTCTGCTTGGGATCCTGGTCAACAATCTCCTGTGAGTGTAGTTTTGCAACCTCTCTCAATGATGCTTCATCGGCCGGATTGTTCATGGCCACCGTTACCGTATCCCATCGGGCCACTACAGCCTTCAAGCCTTTATCTGCGAAAACTGTTCCCAGCCCTCCGCGCCCCGCCTGTTTAAGTCTGGTTCTTGACCTTTTTACATCATACCAGGAGAAGTTAAGGCAGCCGATAAGGCTGTGTCTGGCGCCCTGTCCTGTAGATACTACGGAGATGTTTCTAGGTTTATCCTGCCCGAAGTGGCTCGTTAGAATTTCCGATATTTCATAAGCCTCCTCAGGCAGCCCTTCTACCTCAAGAATTTGAATCTGTTGGTTAATGCCGTCGATTAAAACGACGGTAGGCATATCGGTCTTGCCATGTATTTCAAGGGCGTCAAATCCTGAAAATTTCAGGTAAGGGCCGAAATAACCGCCCACATTGGAATCCATGACAGAGCCTGTTGTAGCGGAAATGGATGTGACGATACTTTTACCCGAACCGGGATATATGGGTGTCCCGCCCAATGGCCCGCAGGCAATGCAAATTGCATTCTCCGGATCGTTCCATTTAGTTGTGCCTTTAACTGCATTCCACAGGAGCCAGAGATCAAACCCTTTTCCTCCGACAAAAATATCTTTCATTTTATCGCTGACGGGCTTGGCAGAGATTTCCGAATCAGAGAGATTTATGTGAAGAGTCTGGTTGGCATATCCTTTTTCAATAACAGGCCTGTTATAATGCAGTGTTTTAATCTCTTTTATCTTTAAATCAGTCATTTATTGTATTCTCCTTTTTTTCCGGCGATGGTTGCTATGCTTCCTGGAGCACCTTAATGATTGTATTTTCAACCATGTCTTTTACCTTTTCCTTATAGGCCAGCATATGAGGAGAGGCAAGATGGTCCCGAAGTGCATCGAGATTATCCCATTTCTCAATAATTGTGACAACATGTTCATCAAACGCCTGCGGAGGCAGGCCGGAGTCTATATCTATTGCAGGCAGATATTGGATGCATCCCTTCTCTTCTATGACTTTTGGTATATTAGATTTGAATATTTCAAGATACTCGTTAATCCTGCCCGTCTTCACACGTACTGAAGCAATCACATGAATCATAAATGTGCCCTCCTTGTTTATAATTGTAACATGCTTGTTTTGTGCTGAAAAGTAAAAAAGCAAATACCTATGCGTAACTCATCTTTTCATCTTTTATTATTATGATATCTTATGTTAGGATGTCCCTTTAATAATAACTTAATGTGGGGGAAGATTTTGAGATGTTACATTCCCGGAATGAAAATTCTGCTCTGCATAATAACGTTATGCCTGATAACCGGTATGAGCGTTCAGGCAGGCAACAGTATCGAGGCAGCCGGTCAGGTCCTGACCCTTGTTCTACCTGCCGCTGCAGCTGGATTAACAGCCGGTTTTAAGGATGCTGACGGTGCTTTGCAACTGGTAACGTCTGCGGCACTTACTCTTGGAATTACTTATGGTCTGAAATATACCGTAAACGAGACAAATCCGAATGGCGACAGTTACTCTTTTCCCTCGACGCATACTTCTGTTTCTTTCGCATCTGCTGAGTTTATGCGCAAACGTTATGGCTGGAAATACGGTATACCGGCCTACGCTGCCGCAACATTTGTAGCTGTAAGCCGGGTTGAATCAAAAGAGCACTATGTACATGATGTATTAGCCGGTGCGGCCATCGGAATCGCAGGCAGCTATATTTTTACCAGGCCATATAAAGGATGGAATATTCAGCCGGAAGTTGATCAGAAACACTACCGTATAAGACTGAGCCGTGCATGGTAATTGGCAACAAAATTGACTTGTCAGATATGATAATATCGCAGTAATTCTGTTATGATTGGCGGTATGGCTTTCATCATGCTTTTGATATACGGAGTTGCCCGTATGAACGGAAAACAAAAAGAAATCATAACGGATAATCGTTAAAACCAGCTGAATAGCATATGGGCTTCCCGGTTTCCCGGGGGTAAAATTAAAAGATTATTTGTGGGAATACGTCTGTTAAGTATTTACCGGGATGATTATTTTTAACACATGCAAAGCATTAGACGGTATCGCCAGAATATTACGGGGAGTACGAGTTGTGCTCAAGAAGCCTGATCCAAATATATTTGCTATCGCGTGGTGTTTAGACAAATACCATAGCCATTTGGCTTAAGCAGGAATGTAATGCTAAAAGTGATTGACAAGGGATGCCCTTGTAACATAGGATTAATCGTCAAAGAAACCGAGCACAGGGATGGGACAAAAAGTGCCTGAGGGAATTACGTGAAAAAGTTATTGGTTTATGGTGTGGTATTACTGCTGCTTTTGTGCGTTGGGACAGCTCGAGCCGATTCTACTTTTAACTTTGACCCGGGGAACACTTTCAGCGGCACTGCGCCTACAGGTTTCATGACGGCCGTGTTCTCCGATGTTACCGGGGGAGTTCAGTTGGTGCTTGCCAGCAGTCTGGGGACAGGTGAAAACCTTGATCCAGGGAAGGCATTTTACTTTAATATCAACCCCGGCCTTGTCTTAAGTCTAAGCAACCCTTTGTTTGCGTTGACGGCGAACACCGGCTTTTCCGAGGCAGCCACAGTGATGACAGCGGCAGATGCTTATAAAGCGGATGGGGATGGATTATAC
>Ga0351914_1045_pt1 | contig 47551 bp, 42 predicted proteins | sample TotcelHT113001M5_FD_205824 | JGI IMG/M metagenome (GOLD analysis project Ga0351914, IMG submission 205824) | Enriched cells from coal bed in the Powder River Basin, Montana, United States - Total cells T11 rep1 HSBNCT.T11.300.1.M5 ... | reverse complement strand
GGAGTGGCAATGTCGCATCGTCGGCAGTTCCCTGCTGAACTGGTTACGGAAGATCGGCCCGCGGTTCCTGCAGGAGCGGGCGGTGCTGGCCAAACTTCTGGAGATCGACCGCGAGCCGTTCATCGTGTTCACGTCGGACATTCCCGGACTGGTCGCTGCGCAACAGATACTCGGCACGGATCACGAGCGAGTCGGGTTCCTGCTGCAGGACGAGTTGGACAGTTTCCTGCGGCAGGTCGAAGATCCGGACTACCGCTGGCGCGTCCACGTCTGGTCTGTGTTTCGCAAGGTCGTCGCACCGGCCTTCGAAGCCGAGGCCCGGGCCAAATACCCGATCCCGGACGGATGCAGCTACTGGCAGCACAGCGAAGGAACCATGTGGGCCGTCAACGCTGGCCGCGGCGTAGATCACCTCTGGCGCTGGAACGGCCAGAACCCAGAACTGCTTGAGGAAGCGTTGCCCCACTGGGTTACGTAGCGTGCCGTGCCGGACGCTCGGTTGCGAATGCGTTTCCGGCGTCCAGGGTGTTGACAGCGACGCGACAGACCGCGACGCTGTGAGCAGCGATTTGTCACTTTGCGATCTCCCGAGAAACGAGACGGTCATGCCTAAACCAACCACGTGCATCAAATGCCAGAACTGCGACTTGTGGCTTCAGGTCAAACCGGATGCAGCCGGGCGTCTTGGCGCACGGGAAATCAAATTCGCGGGTCTCAGACCCACCTCTGGCGGATGGAATTGGGTGGGTTCGGATGTGTGCGAGGAGAAGACTGGCGGGTTTTTCTGCCCAGAGTGCAAATCGCCTGCTTCACCGGAGGTCGGCGCGATCCTGCAAATGTTTGCCGAACTCCTTGAACCAATCGATCCAGTGGTTTTCGTAGCGCCCGAAGACGTCGATATCGAGGCCGAGGTAGCGTCGGTGGGCCACACCTACACGGATTGCGTTGTGACAATCCTGGACTCGGAGGCTCAACGTGAAGGTACGTTTGTTCCCGCAAGCCAACTCAATTGGCTGGACCCGGCGGTCCTTCAGGCCATGGGACGGAAATTTGCCGTCTCGCCCGAAAACGTCAAGCTATATGAGCATCAATCACGGGCAATCGAAACGCTCGGACACACCGGCGGCAGCGTCATCCTGGCCACGACAACGTCATCAGGAAAATCGCTTTGCTTTCAGATCCCGTGGTTGAACGACGTCGCCCATTCGTCGCCGGGCGAGGCCCCGACGGCGTTGTACTTGGCGCCACTCAATGCCTTGATCGATGATCAGTTCCAGTCGCTCAAAGCATTTTCCCTGCCCCCTGGCTCGAATCACCTTACGGGCGCTGCCGTTGACCAGGGATTCCTCGCGACTGTCGACCTTGGTGGGGGTATCTGCACGCGAATCGCACAGTACCACGGGGGCGTTCCAAAGGACCTTCGCCCGCCTATCCGGCAAGCTGAACCTGAACTGGTCTTTGCCAACCCGGAGATGCTGCACATGGCGCTACTCGCCTACGCGTTTGACGTGGAAGCACCTGGGGTTACCAAGCTGGGGGCAGGCGGTGCTTGGAAGTACTTCTTCCAGCGTTTGAGGTACGTGATTCTGGACGAATGCCACGAGATGCGGGGCGTATTCGGCAGCCAGGTTGCGAACCTGCTACGCCGCCTTCGCCGCGTCTGTTCGCTCGCCGGCAATGCCGAAGCGAACTGCCTTCGCTACGTCCTTTGTTCCGCGACCATTCGGGAACCGGGCAGGTTCGCCGAACGCCTCACGGGCACCACGCCCTCGCTCGTAATTGTGCGTAAGGACGATACGTCAGAGCGACATGCCAAGAAGCTTGTTTTTCTCCGCCGAAGAGACCCCCAAAGGCCATTGAGGGACTTCGCTCTCGCAGGGCTTGGCAAGGTTTTCTGCAATCGCCGCTTGCGGACCATCGCGTTCCAAGAGAGCATTCCAGCCGTCGAGGAACTGTACCTCCGCTTCTCGGACACGTTGGAAAGAGATCAGATTCCCAAGGAGCACCTTGGCCGTTTCACTGCGGCTTGCCTGCCGGACGAGAGAGCCGCACAGTTGGACGACCTTCGTAGCGGAAAGACCGCGTGCATCATCAGTACCAGTGCCTTGGCACTCGGAATCGACATTGGTGCGCTAAGCTGCTCCATTCTAATCGGCTACCCCGGCAGTATGGCCAAGGCGTGGCAGATGCTGGGGCGAGCTGGACGACGGGGCTCTGGTCTTCAGTTATTCTTGCTCGGCAACACCTATCTTGATCGATTCTGGGAGGAACATCCGGAGGAGTTCCTGGACCAGCAGAAGCACCTTGACGAAATGATTATTATGCCCGACAACCGCTACATTATGCAGGAACACATCGCGGCTGCCCACTTCGACTTTCCACTGAACCCGAAGCGAGATCAAAAGTTCTTTGGCAGCGCCTTTCGCGAAGTCTTTCGGGAGATGCTTGACCAGGGAGATTGGTTGGTCGCCAGCGAAGAGGATCCGGACGAGTACTTTGAACTGATCGACGGAGACCGCGTCTTCAAAATCCCCCTTCGCGGCAGCGGTGCATTTAAGGTTCCGGTTTGTCTCAACTCATCGGATGGTAAGGTTATCCTTCAGGACGATCAGGTTCGAGCGATTCGCCGTCTGTATCAAGGAGCGACCTTCATCCACAATCGCGAGTTTTATCGGGTCACGACGCTGGCGTACGAACTCGGAAAAGAGGGCGTTGATGAGCAAATACGCCCGTTTTACGCTATCGTCCAACAAGCATCTGGAAGCAAGGTCACGGTCCCAATCATCAAGACGACGATCAATTTATTGACTGATGAGCCCGAAGAACAGGATTTGGACGTCATCTGCGCCCGTGCCGGCAGGGTGAAGATCACGACGATGGTCAATCAATACTACGAGGTTCCCTACGATCCGCTGGAGCCGCCACAAGAAGAGGTGGCCGTTCCGCAACACGGCGAGCCACCGGATCAGGGCACGGCAGTTTCACACGAACTGCAACATGGCGTAACGAAGCCACCCCCGAGAAAGCTTCAAGTCACGTTTGGGCCGAATACGCCGAGGAGTTACGTGTACGAAACCGACGGAATGTGGCTTGTTGTTCCGGCCGAGGCATTCGCCGACATCGAAGGGGACGACGATCAGTATCGGGCGCTGTTCAGCGTCGGGAAGGCCGTAACACGTGCCGTTCCCCTTCTGCATTACTGCGGCCCCGAGGATCTTCTGTTCACCCCAGAATTGTATCACGAGGCAGCGGATGGTCAGGCCGCACTGTTCATCTACGAACGAACTCGGGGCGGCGTCGGCCTCGCACATCGGACGTTCGAGCGGATCACAGAACTGCTGAACAATGCGTTGTACGAGGTTCTCGAGGGCTGTCCGAGGTGCAGGGACGAGCCCGAAAGTTGTGGCTGCCTGAGTTGCATTGCGGACATTTCCGGACTCCATGACCGACGGCTTGCCATCCGCTTGCTTCGACGCTGGCTCGGCCAGTCGCCGATTGCCGGCGCGCCCTCGATGACGCCTGAAGCCGCACTTCGATCTCTTGGGTTTGACGAGCCGGAAGAGATACTCGAGGGCGGCATGGGAAAGGTGTACAAAGCGCGGCGAGACGGCCAGTACTGGGCATTCAAGATGCCCGGTGGCAAAAGGATGTCGCCGCAAAACTGTGCCGAGATCGCTCGCGAAGGTCTCCGCCAGAAGGCGTTGGCCGGCGAGCATCCGTGGGGTCAACATCCCAACATTTTGCCGGTGTTTGAGGTGATTACGATTGATCCGTATGTCTTCCTCCAACTTGAGTACGCCGACGGCGGGAGCCTACACGAACGGATCGGTCCCACAGGGTACACGCCACGCGGAGCCCGCACGCCAGCCGAGCGAGCGCAGGGATGCGTTCGGGACATTCTGCCCGTCATCGACGCCGTGGCCCACATGCATGAATGCGGCTGGGTTCATCGGGACATTAAGCCCGGGAACGTCCTGTTTGTTGGTTCGACGGTGAAACTAGCGGATTTCGGGATTGCCAATCGTCAGTCATCAGAAGACGAAACGATCACTGGAGCAGGAACCCCTGGATTTGCAGCGCCTGGGCAACTCGCGGACCTGACAACCGCGGATTATCGGGACGATGTCTATTCGTTGGGCGTCCTACTGATCGCGATGTTGACCGGACGAATGCCGATCGAAGGCCAGCGGCTCGCTGCGTTGTCAAGAAGCACCCCAGCTGAGTTGCGGGCGATCATCACGAAGGCGACGGCAGCGGACAGAAAGGAGCGGTACGGCACCGCGAGAGACCTGTACCGTGAACTGGAAAGATTCGCCCCACCAAACGCCGCGAAGCCTACGCCGCGTCCACGAAGGAGGTAGGCAAATGGCCGGTTTCCGAGCAGCCAACGAGTTTCGGCATGACAGTGAGCGCGAAGCAGCCGAGGCATTGGCAGGCGGGCTGCCTGCTCCCGCACAGATCGTCGGCAACTACGTGCTTCCAGGACGGTACACGGGTGGCGAGAACGATCTGGTGGTCATACTCGCCGAAGGCATTCTGGTGGTCGAGGTCAAGAACTGGTTCGGACGCATCCAACGCGTCGGCGCACTTGTCGAATTCGAAGACGGATATGCCGTCCCCAATCCCTTTCCGGGCCTGCAGTACAAGACGAAAATGCTTCGCAGTTACCTCGTAAGCCAGGGCGTTATCTCGGACAGCGTCCCCGTGGGAGGATGCCTGATCTACGTCGGGAAGTTGGGTTTGCCGGACGACCTGCGGGCCGCCGAGCACGTTTTCTCGGTCGAAGTAGCGAGCAAGAAACGGGCCCTCCTCCAGCCGCTGGCCCTGCACGGTCGACGCGAGACACTTGACGAGAAAACCATTACAGCGGTAGCCGAATTCCTTGCCGAGCAAACCGCGGGTACGGAGACGTGGCGGGTTGGCTCGTTCGTTTTGGACGAAGAGTTGCCCGCGACTGAGTTCACGAGGCAGTTTGTCGGACGTTGTTTGCACATTTACAACCGTGACGTGCTGTTGCGATGCTGGGAGATTGACCCCTTGGCCGAGCATCGCAAGCGAGCGGCAACGCTCCGGAAGTTAGAGGCTGAGGCGTCAGCGCTCGCTCGGCTCGAAAGCTGCCGGTGTCCGGCGTTACCCATCGTCTACGATGCTTTTCGCGATCCCGCGAATTTCAACGTGTTTTGGGTTGCTCAGGAATACGTCGGCTCCGACACCTTGGCCATGCTTGCTCACCGCTTCGTCAAGGACGCCGCGTTTCGCGAACGTGTTCTCGCTCAACTGGACGACGCGTTGGAGGCATTGGGGCAAGCTGGGATCGTCCATCGGAACATCGCCGCAGAGGTCATCTCCGTGGGCACTGACGATCGACTCCTTCTCGGCGGATTGGAGTTCAGCGCGTCCGCGGACGGTCAAACAGCGAGGCGAACAGTCGCCCGTCAATCTCGGCAGCCGCCGGAACGTATGAGGGGAAAAGCCGATTGTCATGCGGGCGATGTCTACGCTGCGGGCCTGATGGTGCTCGACCTGCTGGTCCCGGGATCAGGAAACTTGAGGGGGCGATTGCGCAGGCTTGAAGATCGAAGTCTTCGTCAGCGACTTGGTGCGTGCTTGGACGACAATCCCCAGGAAAGACCAAAGTCGTTGGAGCAGCTGAGAGAATCCTTGAAGGAATGGCGGTTATGACAGAAAAACTGGACGCGTTTCTGAATGCGGCGTGTGACATCGCCGATTGCTTGGGGGAAGATCCAAAGGCGCATGGTCCAGAGGCGCAGACGGACCCAACGAGCGTTCCCGTCGCGATGCTTGCCGGATATCTTCCGCGCGGCGTGTGGACGGGAGATCACGAAGACCAGCAACGTCTGGAATTGTGCCTCGACGCCGTTGGTGTGGCCGTCGAAGGATGGGACGGTAAACGCGCCACCGTTCGTTACCGCAGCTGGGATACCGGGCCGTTAGACCAGGCAACCCGGCTTCGTGACGGATTGAGGGCTCGCCTGTTCGGTCCCAAGGAGTTGCTGAGCAAAGCGTCACTCGTGCGTCTTGCCGGTTACAGCAAGGCAGGAACCACCGACCTTGCGGGAGTTCTGGGGGCTGCGCTCGAATCGGTGGGGTTCAAGTCGTTGGGGACGTGGCAAACGAAGAGGGGAAAGAACCGTCTTGTTATTCAGAACGAGCAACTTACTCTGCAACTCAGAAGTGCGCCCGTTCGATTTGCCGCGAAGCGGTGTTTCAAGACATTCAAGCCCGTACCTTCGGATGACTTACTGTGCCGCCATTTTCCGAGCTTTTCCCGCTACACGTGCGCGACCCAGCGGGATGCTGTTCACGCGCTGCTCGCTCCCGACGGTCCGGAAGTTGTCATTGCCCGAATGCCAACGGGGTCCGGGAAGTCCCTCTTGTACCTACTGGCCAGCGCCGAGTGGCGGCGTCAAGCAGAAGAATCAACCGCTATCGTGGTCTCGCCGGTAATCGCGTTGATGAACGACCAAGTTCGCAAAATCCAGCAAGACTACGACTTCACCGGACTTCGCGTCGCCGAAATCAATTCGACCGTACCCCAAGCCGATCGGACTGCAATCTATCGGAAACTCCGGAAGGGCGAGCTTGATGTCCTGTTCCTGAGTCCCGAAAAGCTTGTGGACCCGTTCTTCCAGCAGATTCTAATCGACAGCGCAGAGCATGTCCGTCTGTTCGTGGTTGACGAAGCACACATGGTAGCCGAGTGGGGCCAGGATTTCAGGCCCGACTTTTTCCGACTTGGCGTGGTGCGGAATCGGTTGCTCACGGAAAATCCGAAGATCAAGACCCTGATGCTGAGCGCGACGCTCACCGAGGACAGCGAGCGGACATTGCTGCAAGTTTTTCGCAACCCGGCCGGGGTGGCGCGATTCGAGGAACCCAGTCTTCGTGAGGAGCTTTCCATACGAGTGATTGAGCATGCGCAGGAAGCCAGTCCGACGGAAACGCTGTTGGCGTTGGTTCGTCAAATACCCCAACCCTGCATCGTGTATTGTTCGCGGCGCGACCACGTGAGACGCTTGCGCAAGGAGTTTCGCCAGTTGGGCATTCGGCGTGTCACAGACTACACCGGTGCCACGTCCTCCGACGCTCGACGCGAGCGGTTGGAGGCGTTTCAACGAGGCGACGTTGATTTCGTTCTGGCCACGAGCGCTTTCGGCCTGGGAGTTGACAAGGCCGACGTGAGGACCGTGATTCACTTCGACGTCCCAAGCAGCGTTGATGAGTACTATCAGCAGATCGGAAGAGTGGCACGGGATCACTGGACCGGCCACGCGTTCCTCTTGTACAGCCCCAGTTCCATGGGGCAAGCGACCAGAGACATCCAAGCGATCATCAGACCAGAAACGGCGGCGGCACGCGCACAGACCTTGCTGAACAAACGACTTGATTTGCCGGCTGATGGACCGGGCGCATCGCTGGTTCCTCTCCACGCCCTCCCCGGCCACATTCAGAGAGGCGGGACGTTGAATCGGAACTGGAACTTTGCCGTGTTGAATATTCTGGAACAAACGGGGGACATCGAGGTTGACCGTGCCGTGCTGCGAACCGTGCGTGTGCAGCCAGGGTCAAAACCAGAACGTCTGCGCCGTTACCCCACGCTGGCGAAATGCCTTGCCACGTACCTTCGGGCTTCTTCGCCACAAGATGTCGACTTGGGAAAACTGTCATTGTCGAGACGAGTGTCTTTCTCTAGTTTGGAACGAGATCTTGTCGCAGCGGTGCTCGATGGTGCAATTGAACTGATCCGCGACGACGACACGTCTGAGCAAGAGCGAGAGGAATGGGTGCTTGTTCGGCGTCACGGCCTCGGCACATGGTCACCGGAGCACATTAACCGGCTCGTTGACCATCACAATGAGTGTCACGAACGGGCGGACAAACGGCGTCGGGAACTACAAGACCTTGTTCGTGGGCGAAAGTGCCGGATGAGTGCCTTTGCGACCGTTTACGGCTACGCGTTTGAGAAACCCTGTGGGCACTGCGACAGGTGCGATGGTTCGCTGTCCGTGAAGCGGGGGGATGTCGGGGGATGGGGCGACGCAGGTGACGGCCAACCATCAGGGCGCCCGATATCGACGGCAGGTACGCTGAGGAGGCCGACGAACCCGGAAATCGAGCACGGTATCATCGCTGACGCCGGTGCCAACGAGAACAGAAACTCGGTGGTTTGGACCCTGGTTGGGGACGCGGGAGAAGCCCGCGTTGTCGGAGGCTCCGTTCGCTCCGATCTCTAAGGCAAGCGGGTGTTGTGCCTGACCGTTTGACAAGTACCATCCGACGAACGCCAACAGGAACAAAACGAACATGACTACCACAAACCGCCAAATCCTGGACGGCTTTTTCCACCAGCGGACGATCAACCTTGTACGGGGCCGGATCTTCGATCAGGCTCCCCCGCCGCTGCCGCCGGGGTTTGACTTCGACAAGGTCGAAGGCATGATGCTGGGGTTAGCGGTGGGGGACGCGTTGGGCAACACGAGCGAAGGGCAATTGCCGTCGGTGCGGCGGGGGCGGTACGGGGAGATTCGGGATTACTTGCCGAACCGACACGCGGAGGGCAGGCGAGTCGGGTTGCCGTCGGATGATACGCAGCTGGCGTTCTGGACGCTCGAACAGATGCTCGACGACGGCGGATTTGTGCCGGCGCATGTGGCCGAACGCTTTTCCCATGGGCGGATCTTCGGGATCGGCAGCACGATGAGGCAGTTCTTGCGGAGCTACAAGAGCGGTCTGCCGTGGGAGCAGTGCGGGGCGCCCTCGGCCGGAAACGGGGCGCTGATGCGGATTGCGCCGATCCTGATTCCGCACCTCCGGACCGGCACGGCGGACCTGTGGGCCGACGCGGCACTGTGCGCGATGCTCACCCACAACGACGCAGGATCCACCGCAGCCTGTGTAACGTTTGTGTCGATGTTGTGGCAACTGCTGGCGATGACCACGCCGCCGCCGGCGCCGTGGTGGTTGGAGACGTACGTCGACACGGCGCGAGAACTCGAAGGCGACACGCGGTATCGGCCGCGCAGTGAACAGGTTGCGGCCTACGAGGGACCGATGTGGCGTTTCGTGCGGGAACGCGTCGGCGCTGCCTTCCGTGACAACCGCTCCGTGCTTGATGCCGGAGACAGCTGGTATTCGGGTGCGTATCTGTTGGAAACCGTGCCCAGCGTGGTCTTTATCTTGATGCGACACAGCCATGATCCGGAGGAGGCCATCGTCCGCGCGGTCAACGACACGAAGGACAACGACACGGTCGCCGCGATCGTGGGTGCGGCTGTTGGGGCGCTATATGGCCGGGCTGGATTGCCCAGTCGCTGGATCGACAGCCTGCTGGGCCGCACGACGGACAACGATGACGGGCGGGTCTTCGAATTGTTGGAAGCGGCGCGGGATCCGTGGTGGTTGTCGTGCGACGCAAGACGAGGCGGACCGCTGGCGAGTGGCGGCACGTCGGACGATCCGATCCAGGCGGAATTGAAAAGCGTTGAAGAACAAGCCGGCAGCAGCTTGGATGACGATTCGATCCGTCTGCTTGCCAAAGTCCGTCGTCGTCATTTGGTCAGTGACCAAGAGTGGGAGCGGATCAAAGGTTTCTTGCGGGACGCGCTGGCTTTCCTTTCAACGCCGGACCGCCTTCAGGTTGAAGACGAGGACGGCCGGATTGCCGTCTGCCCCGATCTGGACCCCCGCAACGCTAACTGGCTTCAGCTTCACGCCGCGAACAGGCTGGCAGGACGAGTTCTCCCAATGTGGGCGGCGCTTTGGCTCTGGTGGTTACGGGTGGACACGTCATCCAAGTTTTGAAAAGACGTTGGCCGAATCGCCGCCGAGATGGGTTTTGAACCATTTACGGGGAAGAGCGACCCCGCTGAGGTATGGCGATTCAGCAATGGAATCGGGAATCTCAGCGAACACGTTCCCGGTTGGAGTTAGAGGCCGTCCCAAGTGGGCAATTTGGTCGAATCCCTTGGAAACGAACCGTTTCATCGAGAATCGTAGGCGACGTGCTTGGGGACTTGCACCGGCGGTGATTGAAGAACAGAATTCTTAGCGGGCAAGGAGGGTAATCATTCATGACCGATGTCGATTTGTATCTTGCCGAACTTGCGGCGACCCTGTCGGAACGTCCCGACGGCGCGACGAAACTGAAACTTCGAACGCTGCTCCGCAAGTTTGGATACCAACGTAGGCACGAAGCTGGCGTTGCCCGTATTCATGAGGCTCTTGACGCCTGCGGATTGGAGGCTGACTTCGACGTTCGGTTCCCGCAGAGCCTTGACGAGCGAGTGATTGTTCGTGTCATGCGGAGGTCGCTGCCGGATGACACCCCGGATGCCCCGAAGCCCTCTGAGACTAAGGGGCCAACGACGGGGGCACGGGCCAACGGAGACCAAGTTTCTCTGAGGGAATATCCTGTGGATGCGGACGACACTTGCCCGCCGGCCAAAGTCAATGACGCTAGCGGCCTTGAGGCTCCAGCGATCTTGATCGTTAGCACGCCGAAGCGGCCTCACGCACAAGCGAGCCGGGGGCCATTTGGCGGGTTTGCTCGGCGAGTGCTGGAAGTGGCAATGGGGTTGCTGAGGACCGCGATCAGGCCACCTCTGAATACGGGTCCCGCGCACGGCAAACAGCCAACGATGCCACCGAACGAGCCCGAGTCGCGGCCACCACGTAGCTTGAGCGAGATCGCCGAAGCCGCAATTGCTGCCAGTGTGGTGGTCGAGAGCGAGGATGGTATCGGCTCGGGGTTCTTCGTCCATCCTGCCGGTCTGCTGGTGACGGCGCGGCACGTCTTGGACGATCGAGGGAAATCTCAACGGACGGTTAAGCTACGGTTCCGTGACGAACGGGAAGCGACCGCGATTGTTTTTCGCTCCCACCCGCGACTCGATTACGCGATCGCGTGGGCAGAGTTGGACGGAACCGTCCCGGTCTTGGCGCTCGGAAACCCACGTCGTCTGCGGCATGCGGACACGCTGCTCGCCGTCGGGCACCCGTCGGCACTACGGTTCACCGTTTCCCGTGGTGTCGTCAGCAACCCTGCATCGACAATCAACGGAATCGACTACATTCAAACGGATACGGCCATTGATCCTGGCAACTCGGGGGGCCCACTGGTCAACGGGCAGGGACGGGTGGTGGGTGTCAATGTCTGGGGATACATGGGACTGGGAGCGGGACGTTTCGCTCTGCCGATCGACTATCTGGTCGACGACATCCGCCGAGCGATTGTCGCAGGACGGCAGGCATGCGTAGGTGCATGCTATTGCCGCTTGTGCGGCTTTACGCATTTTCAGGGTGATCCGTGGTTCTGTGAAAACTGTGGCACCCAATCGCATGAGTATCTCGGGATTGCCAATAAGTCGTAGGGTCAGGAGGCACAGATGGCGAAAACGCAAAGAAGCACTGGTAAACGGGAAGATGGCGCAAATCTCAGCGCGAGAGGACGAGCGGGTCTGAAGCGGCACGCGGAAGCCTGTATTGACACGTTTCTGACATCCGTCGGAATTAAAGATCCATCGGACCAAACGGATAAGAATGGCTGGCGACACTTCCAGCTGGGATCTGCTCGCGGCTTTGCGTATGTTGTCGAGACGGATGACGATGTGATTGTTCATGCTGCCGCAAAGGTGATGGACCTGCCGAGCGACAAGGATCTGACCTTGCCGCTGTTCCGGGAGTTGTTGGAACTGAACCTTATGCTACCCGGCAGGACGAGACTTGGCGTCCGCGAGAACCAGGTGTTTGCGGCTGCCACCGAGAGTGCCACGCTAATCGAAGATGCCGAATATGGGAGGCATGTCCACCGTGTGATGGCACTCGCGGACGCCGTGGACGACAAATTGCAGGAAAAGTACCAGGGAACGACGAAGAAGCGAGCGGCAAAGTGATCTATCTGATCACGTGTCTACTATGGCGATTCCAGCATTTGTCCCTGATTGCCGAGCCGCTGGATTGACCACCTGCTGCGATGGACGACGGACGACGACGACGGGGGGATCTTCGAATTGTTGGAAGCGGCGCAGGAGAAGTGGGGAAAGGCGGGGGCGGACTGATTTGCGGTTGGCATCGTTCCAGAATCAACGGTTCGATGCCTGGTGAGCGGCAAGGCGCTGGCCGTCGGTTTTGGGGGCATTGCGATACCGGTGGCTAGAGCCGATCCGCTCACTTGTTTATTGACCGGCTGCAGCCAGCACTACGAGCGATAGCTTCCGGCCGTGAGGTGGCGGTAAATGAGGAGCTACAGATGGAAACCGTCAGCATCGATGGCGTCGCGTTGACTTTGGCTTCACCTGACGATCATGAGTCCCAGTGGGTGGACTACAACGACTACGTCCGCCAGCTGGAGGCGGCTTGGCTGCGGCTGTCGGATGTCGAGCCGCCGCTCAATCCGCGGTTGATCGGCGAATCCGGACTTGGAAAGACGACGCTGGCTTGTGCGGTGGGGCGAAAGCTGGGCAGGGACGTTTACCTCTTTCAATGCACGATGGACACGCGGCCTGAGGACTTGCTCATCACCCCGGTACTTACGGGCGACCAACGGATCGAGTACCGAGCATCACCCGTGGTGAGCGCGATACTGCGGGGCGGAATCCTGCTGCTGGACGAAGGGAACTGGATGCCGGAACGAAGTTGGGCTTCGCTGGCGCCGTTGATGGACGATCGACGCTACGTGGAAAGCGCTATCGCGGGCGTGAAGGTCAAGGCCCATCCCAACTTCCGTCTCTGTGTGACGATGTATGTGACGAACGGCATCATCGACTGGGAGCACGAGAGCGAGTTTGACGATCGACTGCAATGTTGGGTGGACAATGGCTGGATCGACCCGGATCGGCTTCACGTGGGCAGCGCCTCGCGAGATGGGCCGTACGTTCAGGTCCGTGCCAATCCGGAGGTGCGACAGGTGCGTCGCGAGTTTTCGCTGATCACGCTCGATCGCCCGACGTGGCTTCGCGGCAAGGACTCGCCGAGTTTCCATGACGAAGTGATCGAGAAGTTGATCAAACTACACGGCAGCGCTGACAATCTCTATGCGTGGCTCGACGTTTTCTTTGCCTTTTGTGCGGGCAAGCCCGTCGTGTACTACAGCCGTTACGTACCCAGCCCGCAGATCCACCGCGTTGCCTGGCGGCATCGCGTGCGAGTTATCCCTGTGCCCCTGAAGCGAATACCGCAGCAACTGCTGAGGCGAGTGAGAAGCTTTCTGTTCGCTTCCCTTTCCCGGCGGCAATGGGAAGTGATGGTGCAGCGAGTAGCCGAAGGACGTGCGGGCTGGCTTGGCGGCGAGACGTGAAGGCGACTTGCGATTACAAAACAACGAACTGGATTGATCTTGGCCGAAATCGTCTGTTCTGGTCCGAAGGCCCAAGTGGAAACGTTTCGTTGTCGTGCTCATCCGTTGGGTAACCACGAGGTCGACGGGGCAGACCTTGCGTATTCAGTTTACGTCATAAAGGCCGTGAAATGGCTCGTTGACACCGATCGGCTTTTGTTGTCGCCCGACCCCCACGTTCTCGTCATGTGGGTGAATGAGATTTACAGGCTAAGAATCGGTCACCGTTTCCCCGTCCCCCAGTTCCCGATTCCGCCGCTGGAGGCGGCGGAAACGGGAACTGGTGTCGGTGGCCAGCGGATTTCGGCCGCTTTTGGCCACATGGTCGGCCAGGCCCGCTGTGCGCGGCGTCTCCAAGGAGGGGTGAAGTACCTGATCCAGTTTGCAGGTTCAGAGGAGACGCGAGTAAGTCACGGGGCGCCCGTGCGCCCGTGTCGTTTTGCCGTGGCTGACTGCCTGCGTGCGGCGCAGAGCGGCGCATTGTGTGCCGCCGTGCCAGTCCGCCAGTCAGGTGGTGCAAGTCTGGTGGCCAATGTGGCTCGATTCCCAGTGGCCACCGACAAACTGGGGGACGGGAAGGTTGTGGCGTTGCCGGGTTGGTATTGACATCTGCAAACTAAACACTCCACTCCCGCCCCCTTTGCCTCTTGCGTTTCAGAAGAGACGGGTCCTCGGAAGACCGGGTTCCAAAATGTCACTTTGAGCGTCGAGAAGGCCACCTTTTTTGCCAATATCCCCCGCGAAAGAGCGAATACTTGATTGTCGTCCAAGTTGTTGCTGTGAGCGCGGGGCGGGCGTGGGATGGGCGGCGCCGGGTGCTAGTCTTCTTCGGGTGTCCAGCCATCTCCTTCGTGTACGGGAGAAGGGTGTTCTAACCTCAGGAGTTCAGATCATGTACGTTGCATTTCCCCAGGTTCGAGTTGGCGAGCCCGTCCGGTATCTGAGATTGTCTGTCTTTCCGCTGTTCGACGGGTCGAATACGCCGGTCGAGTACGCCTTGGCCGACGCCGGAATCGCGTCCGGAATCGTGTCGATCGAGGAGGTCTCGGAGTCCGGATCGGTGCCGGATCTGCTGGTCGAGAACAAGGGCGACGTGCGGGTGCTGTTCCTGGAAGGCGAGGAATTGGTCGGTGCCAAGCAGAACCGCATCCTGAACACGTCCGTGCTGATCGCCGCCCACAGCAAGATGAAAATCCCGGTCAGTTGCGTCGAGCAGGGCCGCTGGCGATATCGGTCTCGGCAATTCGGCTCCAGCGGCAGCCATTCGTCGCCCAAGCTGCGTTACTTTCTGAAAAGGTCCGTCACCCAGTCGGTGATGGCCAAGCGGGGTCATCGGTCGGACCAGGGCAAGGTCTGGGAAGAAGTCGCCCGCCAGCAGTCGGCGTTGGGCACGGCGTCGCCCACCCATGCCATGGCGGACACGTTCGAGGCCCACGAGGGCAGGGTAACCGCCTTCCGGGAACAACTGCAATACGTGGACGGGGCCTGCGGGCTGGCCGTCGCCGTAGGCAACAAGATCGTCGCCGTCGACCTGTTCGACAAAGCGACCACCTGCCGGAAAGTCTGGGACCGGTTGCTGAGCGGCTACGTGCTCGATGCCTTGGAGGCGGAGATCGAGCCCCGCCAGGCCGATTCCAACGCCGGGCCCCATCGCCCCGAGACAAATCAAGTCGAGGCGTCCGATGTCGAACATTTGCTCGGCGCGGCCAACGCCATGCCGTGGCACAAGGCCGACCCGGTGGGCGAAGGCGACGAGTATCGAGCCAACCAGGGCGACGAGGTTCACGCCTCGGCCCTGACGCTGGACAGTTCGCCGGTGCATGTCAGCGTCGTCGTCGCGGGGTAGTGCCTGAAGTGCCGCGGTTTTTGGCGAAAGACCATATTCACTGGAGCTTCGCATCGGCATCGACAAACCGCCGCACGATGGAATTGCCGAACTGAAGCAACTGTTGGGGATTGGAACGTAACTCGTTTCATTAGCCATCCGGAACGAGAAGGTGAGGAAAGAGAGCATGAGCACTTTCGTGTACAAGGTAAACCCGCGGGGCGAAGTGGGCAAGCACGTTGGCGATTGGTTTGTCTTCTTCGACGAACCGCGGCCGTGTAGTTGGGGTCTTGCCGAGATCGTCTGCACTGAGTGTCGGCCTCAACCGAAGGACCGAGTGGTCTGCTACCAATCGAGCATCGGAGAGGTTGTCGGAACAGCACGCGTTGTCGGATATCAGTTCGGGCATCTCATTCTGCACGCGATAGAAGGGCCTTTCCCGCGTGGCGTTAAGATTTCGGAATTGAAGAAGATTGATCGGCGGATCCACGATCTGGACGCGTTCCGGCAGGGGCTAATCAAGACGCTTTATCGAATCAGCGACGGTGACGCCGACCATTTGTTGAATACCATCAAGCGGTTCTGGGTGGACGCCGACAATTGAGCTTTTTCATTTCAACAACCGGAGGGCCTGGGCGTGGCTGGCTACAAAGCACTACAAACGCGGCTGGCGAACTGGTCGGGGACGATCGGGGACTTTTCCCGACAGCTTGATCGGGAGAAGATCCCGTACCTCAGCTTCTCGAAGGTCGGATGCATCGAATTCTGCGAATATCGGTATCCGTAGGCTACTCCAGATACTGGTGGTAATGGGCCACGCGACGCGGCCCGCGTTGGATACGTGGCAGCCGGTGTTCGATGCGCAGGAGATAGGGGGCAGGGGAATGGGGGGCAGGGGAATAGGGCGTCACAGCATTCCTTTGCCCGCAATTCCCTTGCCCTAATTCGGCATGGCTGATGGTTTTGCATCGTTGGCGTTCAGAACGCCCTTTTTTTGTGAGGAACCCATTATGAGCGATTTCACCGGCCGCTGGTTCACGACGTTCGGGCGAATGGAGCTGGTACAGTCCGGCGAGCACGTCAAGGGGACGTATAGCGCGTATCAGGACGACGCAATCCAAAACGAGATCGCGGGCGAAGTCGGCGGCGATGTCCTCAAATTCCGCTATCGGGAGCCGTACGCAACCGGCACGGGCTGGTTCAAGCTGAAGCGTCACGGCATGTTTTCCGGGCGATGGATTGAAGACAACAGAGGCGTAGGCAGCTTTTGGCACGGCCATCGAGACTTCGACGGCGTTTGGGATACGTCGTTTGGTTTATGTCGGCTGTTTCACGAGGCGGATCGGGTCATTGGCTATTTCGAAGTGCCGGGGGGCGGCACCCTGGAATGTGGCGGCGGCGCATCGGGGGGAACGAGCATGGGCCGCCGCTGTGACTTTCGCTTTCAGACGCCCCAGGCGCGAGGCGAGATCTGGCTCGAACTGGACGAACAGCAGATGAGTTTCAAGGGGAAAGTCCGTCAAGTGGGTGAACGGTCGTTCCGCCCCTGTGGCGGGCAACGTTTGTTGCCCGTACCAGAACTGCAGTGGCTGGTGGTGCTCGAAGCCCACTGGCAGCGGATGCTTCAGGAGAAAGATTATTCGCTCGGCGACATGCTGCGCGAGTTCTTCGCCCGCGTTCGGCGGGTGGACGTGCGGCATCGCTTTTTTGCCAGCGAAGGCGACTTGGAAACCTGGTGCCGGGAAATCCTGTACCTCGTCGAACCGGTGACGGTGGTTGTCGCCACCCATGGTACCCCTGACGGCATCAACGGACATGACGGAATCATCGGCTCCGAGGCTTTGGTCAAGTACCTGCGTCACGCTGACAACGTCACCGTCCTGCACTTTTCCGCCTGTTGCATCGAGGATAGCTCGACGGGCGGTCCCCGTTCCTCCCTTGACCGGCAGCTCCCCTTTCCCATCTCCGGCTACGCTGCATACACCGACTGGGCAGCCAGCGCCCTGGTCGACTTCACGTACCTGGACCTGATTCTGGAGCACTACCTGCCACCGGACGAAGCCGCCAGCCAAGTGAAACAGCTCCTGCCATTTGCAGGCGACCGGACCGGTCGCAACTGTCGCTACCCCGCCACCCGATTCCGTTTCTGGCCAGCGAGCGACGGAAGCTGCTCGCTGGCGGCCAATCGCCGGAAGGACCTCGTATCCCCACAAACGGTGAGCGTTCGCCTACCGGTTTTGCCCAGGGACGCTCTGCCGGCACCAGAAGAACTGGCGGGCCAATGCGCGCCGTTCACCTAAGCAAGAAAGTCCGAATAAGGAAACGCAGAATGGGCAAGAAAGACAAGCACGGACTCGGCTGCGCTGGCGGATTGAGGGGGGAAACTGTGCATGGGGATGAATCGCGGCGTTATTCGACCGAAAGCCACCGAGGACGACGATCGCATGGCTGCCGTTGTCGCTAAAACCCTTCGGGCCTGCCACGCAACCGGCGTGCTGGATCGCGCTCTTACGCCCGAGTGCATCATTTTGCCGCAGGGCCAGCATCAAGGCCATGTCGGGACGCGAAACAGCCACAAGGGATTCCGCGTCAGATCGTGCAGAAGAACGAAAGCCTTGGCGAAACGCTTCTTACTGCCGTCGGCCCGGATGGGCTTGGTCAGATCCAGACGCCGAATCCAGCCCGCAACCGCCTCGGTTCCGCCGATGGAGTTCCTGAATCCGCTCCGCCGATAAGTGGCTTTCGAGACGAGTTTGCCCATTGCCGAATTGCACCAATTCACTCCACCACACCCAGGTCGCCGCGTCCGAATCATCAGTGGTATCCCGCCAGCAGCTCGTGCGTCATTATTTCGCGGTCAAACGAATGCGTCGGGGGTTTGCGGGTCATACTCGCCCCAGGCCGCACCCCGATGAGGGAACGAATCGCATCGCCGTCTTCGCCACGATCTCCTGGCGAATGCGGTGTTCCCACCGGACTCCTTCTGGGGCGGCGATCGGGAGCGGCCGGTTGGCGATCACCTTCGCAACGAGACCGAGCTGATCGCCGAACCAAAATGACGGACTTTGGGCTCTGGCCTAAGGCACACATCGTGGATCGGTGCCACGTCTGGTGTTCTCGCATCAACTCGACGGCCTAAACCCAGCAGCGCAAACCTCCTCGGCTTGCGCAATCAGCGTCTCGACCATCTGCTCGCCATCGGCGCCCACCGGGACGGAAAGCGGAATCCAGATATGCCCACCGCTCTCGACGATCCGGGCCGATATCGGCGATGCTTCGATGTTTGATCGGATGACGGAGAACTGTGGCGTTTCCCGGTGAAAACGGAGCCAGATCGGGGTGTCATGGTCCTTGAACGGATCACGTACGCCAATGCTGAAGCAGGGCTGATAGGCACCCAGCGGGCGACAAACGTACCGAAGCTGGTAGCCCTTAGCTACGAGCCCCTCTGGCTCATGCTCCAACGACCGGACGTGAAGGGGCAGGAGCTTGGTGCCAGCGGCCAAATGGCGGGTGACCCGGTCCACGAGGTTGACAAAGACGCCCTCGCGGTCACGCCACGCGATCAGTTCGTCGCGGCTGGCCAACGGCTCGATGTGCGATCCGCAGAGAACCCGGTACATGGCTTCGAACTGCACTACTTCGCTATGAAGCGGCTCAGAAGGGATGTCCAGGAGCGCAGCCAAAACACCCTCCCAGGAGATCACCGTGACTTTGGTCGTCGGATGATCGACCAACCGCCACAGCCCCGAACCAGTCAGCTGAAATGCCTTCGACACCGACTCCGTTGCCTCTGCGACGCGCAGTCGGGGAACCAAGACGATGAGAACACCCCCTGACCTGGCAACAAGGTCGTCTGCGTACGATTTGAACTGTTCCGAGTCGAAAGGCGCACCGAGTTTCGCCTCGACCTTCACAACGGGCACTTTGTCGGCTGTCCGAGCCTCCAGGTCTGGCCGCCCCCGGTCACCCTCCTGCTGAGCCTCTGCCCGCCAGGACAGTTGGTCGTCCAGAGAAACGCCCGTAAGCTTGGTGATCTGCGTCGCCAATGCCCGGCTGGCATCCGAGTGCTGGAGGAGGTAAGCAAGGCCCTGAGTGCAGAGTACCTCTCCCTGCTTGTAGAACGAAGCGAATTGCGCGAGGTGCCCCAGTAGTGGCCGCATCTTAACTGCTTTCTGATCGCTGGACTGTTCACGGTTGGCAACGGCTCGTATCCCCGAACATCGAGGCATTGTCGTCTCTCACCAAGGTACGGTCAAGGCCACCGGGGATCGGCGTCTCGGCCTCCGCCCGTTCCATCGAAGTGCGACGCGCTTTGAGAAAAACACCCGCGGTGCCCAATAAATCCGTGTCCTGTGCGAATATCCCATTTCGGGTCAGCTGCGGTCGGCGTATGATGCGTGATCGGATGCCGAGTTTTAGCGGGTGAACCGACATCGCAGGCCGTTGAATCAACCGCCACCTGTTTGGTCAACCCATTTTGGTCAGGAGGGCTTTCAATGAAAATCACCACTTACAACATGCGTCGCGGGGGCGCAGGAAGAACTCACTGGTCCAGAATCCTGGCCGATCACGATCCGGATGTACTCCTTGCTCAGGAAACGTACGCACCGCAGGAACATCTGTCGCCGTCCAAACACGGCGATCTACACCAACATGCGGTATGGGCCAAGGTCGCCACGGTACCCTGGGGCTCTGCCGTTTACGTCAAGTCTGTAATCCCACGGCCGATTACCATTCCAGTTTCAGACTTCGCGGGATGGGTTGTCGGCGGCGAGGTGACCGATTTCGCTTGGTCGAAATCGGGCGCACCGAAGGTCCAGATTTTTAGCGTTCATGCTCCCAAGATCGCCAGCTACCAGAAGGCAATCAATTCAATCTTGGACATGATTCGTGGCCTGACTGACGGATGCGACCTGGTGATTGCTGGCGACTTCAATCTGACCGTCAGCGAGCGGCAAGCAACAGAGCCATTAGAGACGCTCCGGGATGACCGCGCAATTCAGGCTCGTCTTCGCGACGAGTTCGGCTTGGTCAACTGCTGGCAAACGACGCATCCTGGTGAACCTCTCCCTCAGACGCTCAGGTGGGAAAACGCCCCGGAGACGCCGTACCACTGCGACGGTATTTTCGTCCCGAAGTCTTGGGCTTGCAGGTTGCGATCCTGCAAGGTGTTGTCAGACGGCGCGTGGGCTGACCTGAGCGATCACAATCCTGTGGCAGCGGAATTCGAATAGGACAAAGCCGCAAGACTGAAGTCTCCAACCGAGACATTCCAGAGATGAACACATCGGATCCCTTACCTGATGCCTTACGGGATTTTGTTGATTCCTGCCAATGGACGTTTGCCAAAACGATGCCGGAATGGCCCCACGAGTACATCGTTCGAAAACGGGTGGACGAGAACCTTTTTGTACGGCTGGTTCACCATATTCGGGGTCATGGGTACGAAGGAAGGTTCTACCGAAAACCCATCACTTACTGGGGTTTTGGCGAGCTGGTGTACTGGACGATGGGCGCACCGATTGAAGAAACAACCATTATTAACCGCTGCAAGAAAGAGGATACCTATGAAGCCCGACTGCTGAAGGGTACGCTGCCTGAAAGGACACATTGAACAGCGAACACGCGGGCCAACATGGAGCCGATTCCGAGGGATGTCGGGAAAAAGCACCTCCGTGGTCAAATCGGCAGGAATGCGGGGACCGCAAGTCCTTCCAAACAAATGATTCGTGAGTTGTTCACGATGCCAGCGGATCTCCACTCGCGTCTGCAGTCGCTCGAACAGATGCTCGACGACGGCGGATTTGTGCCGGCGCATGTGGCCGAACGCTTTTCACGCGGGCGGATCTTCGGGATCGGCAGTACGATGAGGCAGTTCTTGCGGAGCTACAAGAGCGGTCTGCCGTGGGAGCAGTGCGGGGTGCCCTCGGCCGGAAACGGGGCGCTGATGCGGATTGCGCCGATCCTGATTCCGCACCTCCGAACCAGGACGGCGGACCTGTGGGCCGATGCGGCGCTGTGCGCGATGCTCACCCACAACGACACGGTCGCCGCGATCGTGGGCGCGGCCGTCGGGGCGCTGCACGGCCGGGCTGGATTGCCCAGCCGCTGGATCGACAGCCTGCTGGGCCGCACGACGGACAGCGATGACGGGCGAGTGGTCGAATTGTTGGAAGCGGCGCGGGTGAAGTGGTGGGGTACGGCGTGAGAATACCTCCAGGGAACGCTCGGGAATCGGAATGGTGCAAGTACTTGGCTTCGAGACTCCGCGGGAATCCCCGCCAAGAGGTTCGTCTTTCGAAACGCCTTTGGTGCGACATCGTCACCAATACCCACGCCTGGGAAGTCGACAAGGCTAAGAGTCTTCGCGAGGGCGTCATGCAGGCGATCGAGTACGGACACAAGGCTGGCCTGCATCCCAGCCTGATCCTGCTCTACGACCCGATGCCTGACCAGGGCCACGTTGACCATGTGAGAGAGGAACGTAACCGTTCACACCCCGGGGAGCCTGCTCAACTACCTGAAGCCTTCGCGGTCGGCCGCATGGACTCAACGATACGTGGCCGGCAGCAGGCGACGGGCAGTCAGCGGGCCACGGCCAGTGGCGACGCATGACCAATGGGCGACGGCCGGCAACCAGCGGCCCAGAACGAGCGGGAGACGGTCAGCGGGCACCTGCGACGTGCTGGTCACCGGTCTCACTGACCCGACCGCGCCATCCTACAAACCCACCTCCGCTGGCTCAAGCTCGAACTGGGCATCGTCTCCCATTTCGCAAAACCACCGTCGACCTCTGCTTCGTTCGCCGACCGCTTCATGCAAACACGTTTTCTCCAGCAGATTCGGGGAGGCCAACAGACTGAACTTATTGCAGAATGAAATCACAACTCCAATCTTCTGGAGAACCCGGCAACCACGTCGGTCAACCAGGAGTTTCTTTCACCGAAAGTATGTAAATTCCAAAACCCTAATCTGCTGGCCTCCATGAATCTGCTGGAAATCCAAGCCATGAACAACAACCGCCACCGCCGTCTCTCCACCACCGCCGGTTCAAACCGATCTGCACAAACACATTTTTCTCCAGCAGATTCAGGGAGGCCAACAGATTGAACTTATTGAGACTGGAAATCACAAGTGACACAAGTGTTCGCCTATTTGCGGTATAATGATCGTGGTCTGCTGACGATTCTGGGCGGTAGAGAAGTCATGCTCGAAGTGTGCCATTTCTTGATGAAATCGTGATGGAGAAGACCCGCGAGACGGCTCACCAGTACATTGTGGCGGTCTTAGAAGCCCGGTTCGGCGAGGTTCCGGTTGATCTGGCCGAGGAAATCGAGTCGATCGACGACGAAAGACAACGGAGGGGCCTGGTCCGGTTAGCCGCTTCCTGCCCGGATCTGGACGCGTTCCGCAACTCGGTGGCGCGAAGCTGACCGGAGGCAGTGGTTGGCCGTCCGTGTCGGCTCGCTGATGGGTTCAATCGTCGCCCAACTCGATGCGGGCGCGGCGTCCCGAATGTACGACATGTTCCCCGAGTTGAAACGCCGGGACCACCGTCCACGACGAGGCGAATCCGCAAATAACTCGGGGCGACGTGCGCGAACGCCAATGGTGGCCTGATGCTGACGCGCACGAACGGGAATGGCGCATTCGACCGTGTTTGCTGGTTCTCTTGGGGAATTCGCCCCAACCTGAACCAGCCCAGCAGGAGGATCGCGAGCGTGCGCCGGCGACGGCGCCAACGGTCGCAACGGAACGACCCGTCGCGTCGATCGCAGAGTCAACGCCGCACACCGTGGGAGGGGAGCCGGTTTCTGTCGAGATACCGACGTCGCCACGCCCCGACGAATCATCTCAAGCTAACGATCAACCCCAAGGCCAGGTGGCGACGTCGACCATTCCGAGCCATGAGGAAACCGAACCGCTTGCCGCCTCGGCTCTCCAGTTTGAGGGAACGGGATCGCTGGAACGATGGCGGGACCGTCCCGCCCGACCGTGGCCAAATGCTCATCAACACGTCGGCGACGATCCCCTGCCTCGACGGCGCCGGACCCACGGGGCGATGCCTGAGCCAACGAATCCCAGAACGCCACCGATCGCAAGCCGGAAAAGACACGCGGAAGCGTGGACTCCAACGGGAGCGAAGCGTCGGGCCGCCATTAAATCAACAGCCTGCAAGCTCGTGGGGGTCTCGCTCGCCGATGCACGCTCTTCGCAGCGCTTCGATGTAGTCAGACTCGAAATTCGAGAGTGCGCAGGTGGGTTGGGGGGGGTAGGTGAAAGATTAAGTCATCCGGATGGTGCAGCGGACCTGATCGGGCGTGGGAAGCTTGCCGCGGAATCGAACCGTGAGGTGGGCATGCTCGTGGCGTCGATTGAACAGGCGTTGGGGTCGAATCCCGAGTCTAACCCCCGGAACCCTCGAAACAGTCACAAAACGCCTGTCCCAGCCTTCCTCATCCCTCGCCCGGCCAATTCATTCCGGAATCGGGTCGCTGCGCCGCACCGTCGCACCTTCCCAGACGGCTTCATCCGTGGCTTTGTCATAGGTCAGCACTCGATGCGCGCTGCCGGGAGCGAGCGGGACGTCGATCTGGGGCAGCCAGCGCCGATGCTCGGCGGCTACGGCGGCGTGCTGGGGATCGCCGATCAGGTTGGTCCACTCGTGCGGATCGCTGTGCAGGTCGTACAATTCCTCCGCGCCGTCCGCGTAACGAATGTAGCGCCAGCGTTCGCTGCGGATCCCGTGGTTGCCTTGATTGTGGCTGGTGATCGCGGGCCGCTCGCGTTTGGCGGCGGGGTCTTTCAATTGCGGCACAAGGCTCAAGCCTTCCAGGTCGTCGCGCTCGGTCAGTCCGCACAACTCGACCAGCGTCGGATAGATATCGAGCAGCTCGGCCGGCTGGCTGGTCCGCCCCCCCGCGCCGACGCCGGGTCCGGCGAAGACCAGCGGCACGCGCGTACTGCGTTCCCATAGCGTGTTCTTGCCGCTGATCGCTTTTTCGCCCAAGTGATAACCGTGGTCGCCCCACAAGACGACGACCGTGTTGTCCGCCAATCCGGCCTGGTCCAACGCCTCGAGAATGCGGCCAACCTGGGCGTCGACAAAGCTGGTACAGGCCAGGTACGAGCGGACGAGGTTTCGCCATTGGTTGTTTTCCCGGATCCATTTCAATCGCGGTTCCGGCAGATTCCAATGGATGTACCAGGAAGAGCGGGGCGTGTCGGCACGGTCGTCCTCGCGAATCGGCGGCAGGACGCTGTCGTCGTCGGGGTACAGGTCGAACCATTTCTGGGTGGCATAACAGGGAACGTGCGGCAGGAAGAAGCCTGCGGCTAGGAAGAACGGCTGGTCCTGCGGCATATCGCGAAGTTGTTCGACGGCCCAAGACGCGACCTTGTAGTCTCCTTTGTCCTCGTCGTTGTGCGGAAAGCAGCCCCAGTCCATCAGCGGATGGTTGCCCATCGGCGTGGGCGGGATGAGCTTCTGTTCGGGTTTGACCCCGATGCCGCCTGCCGGTCCCCAGACGTCGAATTCGCGGGCGCGAAGCTGCGGGCCGCCGACGCCGCCGTGATAGATCTTTCCGGCCGTAAACGTTTTGTAACCGTGCGACTTGAAATGCTGTGGCAGTGTGACGCGATCCGACCACTGCGGGACGGTGCGGAACCACGGGGCCAGCCCGTGGATGCCGGTCGTCGTCGAACGCAAGCCGAGCATCAGGCTGGTGCGGGACGGGTTGCACAGCGGAGCCTGGACATGGGCGTTGAGGAACAGGGTGCCGCGGTCAGCCAAGCCGTCGATGTGCGGCGTCTTGGCCAGCGGGTGGCCGCCCAGGCAGCCGATCCAATCGTTCTGGTCGTCGATCGCAAGGAACAGGACATTGGGACGCGAGGACGGCGGCGCCGCCGCAAGAACAAACGTTTGGAAAGCAAAAACCGCCAAGAGCAGGACAGCTGTGGCGGCAAATATCGGACGTGTGAAAGGCATGGTCTTGCTCCGTACCGTGAGCGATGGGAAACCTGGAACACGAATCTTGACGGTTCATGCTAACGCACGAGGCGACCCGGGGCAAGCTGCTTGGCCGCGCCGCCGTTCGCGTTGGCGAATCAATTGTGGTGGGAATACTGCCAGCGACTTCGTCCAACGCCACCTCATCTTTCACCTAAACGCCACCCAATCAACAAGATCGCGGCACAGGTGTGCGTATCCATCACGTCTTGGGGCTGTTATAATCCGTCCTTTCGCAGCCAGGTGGTCTGGTACCGGAGCCTCAATCAACAGGAGACAAGAGATGTCGAAACAAGTCGTCCGCCTGCATCGGCGGCGGTTTTTGCAGACGGCGTTGCAGGCCAGCGCCGTGTTCGCGGTGCCGCAAGTGATTCCGGGATCGGTTTTGGGCCGCGACGGCGCGGTGGCGCCCAGCGAGCGGGTGATGCTTGCCGGTATCGGCATTGGCGGCCGCGGGTCGTATGTGCTGGGCTGCTTTATCGACGAGCCGGATGTCCAGTTCGTGGCCACGTGCGACGTGCGGGCGGATCGCCGCGAGGCGGTCAAGCGGCGGGTCGATGCCAAGTACGGCAACGAGGCCTGCTTGATGTACCGCGACTTTGAGGAGATGCTGGGCCGTCCGGATATCGATGCGGTGCTGATTACCACCGGCTCGAATTGGCACGCCTTGTTGTCGATCTACGCGGCCAAGGCCGGCAAGGACGTGTATTGCGAAAAGCCATGCACCAAGACGATTGCGGAAAGCGTGGCTTTGGCCGAGACGTTCCGCCGCACCGGGCGGGTGTTTCAGGGCGGGATGCAGCGGCGAAATCTGCCGCATTTCGAGTTCGCCGTCGAGTTGGCGCGGCAGGGGAAACTCGGCAAGCTGCAAGCCGTCCACGCGCATCCGGGCGGGCTGGGCACGGGGACCAGCGGCTGGTCCGCGGCTCAGCCGGAGCCATCCGTGGAAGAAGTCGATTGGGACCGGTACCTGGGGCCTGCGGCTTGGCGACCGTTTAATGGGGGACTGCTCGGTTCCGGTTTTGAAAAAGGCGGCGGCATGGTGGGCGGCGGCGTACTGGAATGGGGCTCGCACTGCGTGGACCTTTGCCAGTGGGCCAACGACGCGGATGCGACGGCGCCGGTCGAGTACTTTCCCGTGGAAGACGGCCAGGCGACGGCCCGCTATGCCAACGGTGTCAAGCTGGTCATGCGGAACGACGGCTGGCTGCCGCTAGGCTCGTGCCCGGTGCGGTTCGAAGGCGATACGGGCTGGGTCGAAGCGGGCGACAGCGGCAAGCTGGCGCTCAGTTCCCCGGCGCTGTTGGCGGGGCGACGCGTTGCCGAAATCGGCGGCTATCCGGCTACGTTCCACGTGCGGGATTTCTTGGATTGCGTCAAGTCTCGCGGCCTGCCGCGGGTCCATGCCGACGTGGCGTGCCAGTCGCACATCGCTTGCCACGCGGCCAATATCGCGATCTTCCTGGGTCGGAAACTGGCCTACGATCCGCAAAAGAATCAATTCCTGGACGACGACCAGGCCAACCGTCTGCGATCGGAGGCGATCCGGGACCCGTGGCGCGTGTAGTCGTTGATTGGCCCGCACATTCGTTGTTGATGAAGGAGAATCCTGTGAATACCATGACATGCAAGACTCGTTGTTTCCTACTTAGTGCCCTGCTCATCGCGTGGGGGATAGCAGCCAGCCCGTTGCAGGCTGCTGCCGCAGATGCCCCCAACGCCGCTGCGGAAAGGGAAGCCAAGCTGATTGCCACGTTGCAGTCGGACGCGCCGCCGCAAGAGAAAGCGATCGCCTGCAAGCACTTGGCCATCTACGGCGGCAAGGACGCGGTGCCGGTGCTGACCGCGTTGCTGGGCGACGAGCAACTGGCGGCTTGGGCGCGGATCGCATTGGAGGTCATCCCCGATCCTGCGGTCGATGCCGCGTTGTGCGAGTCGTTGGGCAAGCTGCAAGGACGGCTGCTGATCGGCGCGATCAACTCGATCGGCGTTCGCCGCGATGCGCAGTCGAATGACGCGCTGGCCGCGCGGTTGCAGGATGCCGACGCCGACGTGGCCTCGGCCGCCGCCGTAGCGTTGGGCCGCATCGCCGCTGCACCGAGCGTCAAGCTGCTGGAACAGGCTTTGACCGCCGCCCCCGTGGACGTCCGCGGCGCGGTCGCCGAAGGCTTGATCCTGTGTGCGGAGGCCCGCGTCGCCGCGGGCCAGGCCGACGAGGCGCGGCGACTGTACGACCTGGTCCGCCAGGCGGACGTGCCGAAGCTGCGAGCCCTCGAAGCGACCCGCGGCGCGATCCTTGCCGCCGGGCCGGCCGGCGTGCCGTTGCTGATCGAACAGTTGCAGTCGACCGATCGAGATGCCTTGGCCCTCGGCTTGCGAACCGCGCGCGACCTGGCGGGCCGTTCCGTGACCGACGCCTTGATGGCCGAACTGGGCCGCGCGGCGCCCGAGCGTCAGGCGTTGCTGATTCAAGTGCTGGCCGATCGAGGCGACGCCGAGGCGTTGCCCGCCGTGTTGCAGACGGCCAAGAGCGGTTCGGTCGATGCGCGGATCGCCGCGATCCGCGTCTTGAAGCGTTTGGGCGACGCGTCGTGCGTCCCCGTGCTGTTGGATGCCGCTTTGGAAACCGAATCTGCTGTGGCGCAAGCGGCTGCCAACGTACTGGCCGATCTCAGCGGCCAAGCCGTCGACAGCGATCTGGCCCAACGGCTGCCCAAGGCCGAAGGCAAGGCCCGGCTGGTGTTGATTGAAATCGCCGGGCGGCGGCGGATCGCCGCAGCGGTTCCGGCGCTGCTGAAAGCCGCCGACGACAACGACGCCGAGGTTCGCGTCGCGGCGCTGACGGCGCTGGGCTATGCGGTCGATTTCCGTGACTTGTCCGTGCTCGTCGCCCGCGTTGCCAGCCCGCCGCAAGCCCCGGCAGAAGCGCGGGCGGCCGAAGCGGCCCTGCTGGCGGCCTGTATCCGCATGCCGGACCGGGACGCGTGCGCCGGCAAGCTGCTGGCGGCGATGACGCAAGCGCCCATCCCGGCACGCATCAAGCTGCTCGAAACGCTCACCGCAGTCGGCGGCGCCAAGGCCCTGGAGATCATGGCGGCTGCGGCCCAGGATGCCACACCGGAGATTCAAGACGCCGGCAGCCGGCTGCTGGGCGAATGGATGAGCGTCGACGTGGGACCGGTGCTGCTGGAACTGGCCAAGACGAGCACCGAAGACCGGTACAAGACGCGAGCCCTGCGGGGCTACATCCGCCTGGTCCGCCAGTTCACCATGCCGGAAGACCAGCGGGCCGCCATGTGCCGCATCGCCCTGCAGGTCGCTGACCGGGATGCGGAACGGAAGCTGATCCTGGAAGTCATGCAGCGCAATCCGAGCATCGACATGCTGCGGGTGGCCGTCGAAGCGGCGAAGATGCCGTCGGTCAAAACCGAAGCGGCCACGATCGCGCTGGCCATCGCCCAGCAGGTCGGCGGACAATCGGCCGACGTCCAGCAGCTGCTGACTCAAGTCGGTCACGAGTCGGTCAAGATCGAGATCCTCAAGGCCGAGTACGGCGCGGGGACGCAAGGCAAGGACGTCACCGAGATGTTGCGGCGGCACGTCCGCGACTTTCCCCTGATCGCCCTGCCGACCTCTGGCTACAACACGGCCTTTGGCGGCGACCCGGCGCCAGGCATCGTCAAACAGCTGAAGATCCAGTACCGGATGAACGGCAAACCGGGCGAAGCAACCTTTCCGGAGAACGCCATGATCCTGCTGCCGGTGCCGCGGTAGGATCCCGACATCCACCCCTGTAAAGGTGCCAATCTCGCTGGAGTTCACGCTTTAGCGTGTTTTTTTCGGCGGGCGTGGCCCGCTTGGCACGCTGAAGCGTGAACTCCAGCAAGGCCGATACTGCGTCTTCCATTGAGATCGCACCTTTACAGGGGTGGATCCCGACATCCTGATGCCTCGGGACGAGCCGTCGCTATTCCAGCAACGTGCCGATCCGCTGGCGGAGTTCCTCGACCGTAACGCCGCGGACTAGAAACTGTTTGTGCCCGGCGGTTGCGCCGGCGACCAATTCCAACTGCGATTTGCGAACGTCCAATGCCTGGCTCAGCACCGCCAGCAATGCCTTGTTGGCCTTGCCTTTTTCGGCGATCTGCGTCACCGACACTTTGAGCGCGCCGTCCTGGACGCCGCGCACGCCGGACGACTTGGCGCCCGGCTGGGCGCGGACCGGCAACAGGACGCCTTCGGGATGCGGCTGCAAGGCGATCAGGGTTCTGCTCCTTCGAACAATGCCGAACCGACGCGGACCAACGTCGCCCCTTCCTCGATCGCCACCTCGAAATCGCCGCTCATGCCCATCGACAAATGCGTCAGGGCGATCTCGGGCGGACAGCATTCGGCGAGCCGGTCCCGCAGGTTCCGCAAGCGGACGAAGTCCCCGCGGGCTTCGTCCAGCGTGCCGCCCCACCGCGCCATCGCCATCAGGCCGCAGACCCGCAAGCTCGGCAACCGGGCGATCTGCGGCAGCAAGGGCTCGATTTCGTCCGAGTCCAAACCCGTCTTGGTGGCGTCTCCGGACACGTTGACTTCGATCAGCACATCGAGCATCTGCCCGCCGGCCTGCAGATGCTGCGCCGCCGCCTCCAGCAACCGCCAACTGTCGCCGGCATGCAGCAGGGTGACCAGCGGCAGCGTGCGGCGCGCCTTGTTGCGCTGTAAATGGCCGATCATGTGCCAGCGGACGGGGCGATCGGCGAACTGCTCTGCCTTGTGCCATAGATCCTGCGGCCGGCTCTCGCCCAAATCGTAACAGCCGGCCGCCAACAGCGCCTCGATCTCCGCTTGGCCGACATACTTGCTGACCGCGACCAGCGTCACGTCCTCGGCGCGGCGTCCGCTTCGCGCGGCGGCGTCGGCGATGGTTTGTCGGACGCGGGCTACGTTATCAGCGATGCGTTGTTCCAGAGTTGACATGGTATCGGGTTACTCGGGCGTCTGGGGCAGTTCGCGAAGACTTTGCAGACCAAACAGTTGCAGGAACCGGTCAGTCGTCCAGAAACGAGGCGTTCGCGGCTGGTCGTGCGGCCGCTCGACGCGCAACAGTTGCCGCCGCACCAGCTGGGCCAGCAAGCTGCCGCTGGGCCTGCCTCGCAAAGCGTCCACGTCCTCGCGGGTCAGCGGCTGTTTGTAGGCCACGATGGCCAGCACGTCGACGGCAGCTTGCGACAGTCTAGCTGCTTTGACACGACCGTAAAAGACGTCCCGCAACGAATGAAACTCGTCCCGCAACGCCATCCGGTAGCCGGCGCCGGCCGATTCGATCCGATACGGACATCCCTGTTCGTCGTAACGGTGGTTCAGTTCAGCCACCAATTCGTCGATCTCTTGCGCCCGCACGCCGCGCATCAGCGAGGCGACTTTCTCGCTGCTCAGCGGCTGGTTCTCGGGATGCCCCACGAACAACATCGCCTCGAGGATCGTTCGCGGCGAGACTTCGCACGCCGCCTCGTTAGGGCGCGACTCGGGCGCTTCCTCGCCCTCCGCCGCTTCGCCCGTCGATTCCTGCGATTCTTCGGCTTGTTCGTCGTCCAAGATGGCGGCCGGTCCGGCCTCGGGATCCCGCAACGGCACGTAGGGGTCGTCCCCGCGGGCAATCAACTGGGCATAGGCCTGCGTCAATTGGTCCAACGGCAAGCCAAGATCGTCGGAGGGCGGAGATTGGAACAGTTCCAGCCCCAGCGAATCCTGCTGCTTCCTGCGTCTGGGTTTCATGGGGTCGTCACCTCGATTTACAACTGTTCGATCGTTGGCAAGACCCACGGCGGGCGGTACTCCGGACGCGTCAGCCATCGGTTCGCGTCGGGGTCGCCGGCAAACGTGTTCGTCTGCGGATCGAAACGTAGTGTCCGGCCAGCTCGCCAAGCGGCGTTGCCCAGGTGACACAACATACTGGACGGATGCCCGATCGTCTCCAGATCGGCGGCCGGCGGCTGGCGATTGCGCATGCAGTCCAGGAAATTCCGTACGTGTTCGACGGTGTTGTCCCCGCCGCGCGTTTCGTGGAGCAGCTGCCCCTTGCGGTCGAACGCCTGCCAGCGGTTGTTGCCGATCACGACAAAGCCATTGTCGCCGCAAACGCCGGAGCCCTCGGCTTCGTCGTGCAACGGGTACGGCGTCCAGATCCGCATTTCATAGGTCAGCACGCACTGGGATTCCGGATAGTCGTACGTGACCATCAGCGTGTCGGGCCATTCCTGAGCGTCGTCAAAGTAGTACTTGCCGCCGTGCGCCGACACGGCGGCGGGTAGAGCGGGAAGCTTTTCTTGTCGTGCAGCGAGCGCCGTTTCCATCGCCCAGCGGGCCACATCCAGCCGATGGACGCCGTCGTTGCCCAAGTCGCCTGTGCCGTAGTCGAAGAACCAGCGCCAGGAACCGTGAAAGCGGCGCGGATTGAAGGATCGCAGGGGTGCGGGCCCGAGCCAGCGATCGTAATCGACGCCCTCGGGCGGTTCGCCGTCCGGCGGATCGCCGATCGCTCCTTGGCTGGCACTCTCCCACGCTTTGGCAAAGCGGACTTTGCCCAAGTGGCCTGCGGCGATCCAGGCCATCGCCTCCTGCTGGAACGTCCCGCTGCGCGCCTGGGTGCCCAGTTGGACCACGCGTTGGTACTTGCGGGCCGCCGCGACCATCGTGCGGCCTTCGAGAATGTTGTGCCCATCCGGTTTCTCGACGTACACGTCCTTCCGAGCCTGGCAAGCGTGGATCGTCGGCAGGGCGTGCCAGTGATCCGGGGTCCCAATCACCAAGGCGTCCAGGCTGGCGTCGTCCAACGCCGTGCGATAGTCGCCGATCATCTGCGGCCGCTTGCCGGTCAGGTCCTGAATCTGCCCGGCCCGCGCAGCCATCGTCTTGGCGTCCACGTCGCAGATGTACTTGACATCGACATCCGGCTGCGACGCGAACGTGTTCAGCAGCCCACCGCCCCGGCCACGCACGCCCATCACGGCAATCGTGACACGATCGTTCGGCTCGGCCGCTCGTCCCGTCAGCCCCAGTTCGGCCGCTGCCCCCGCTGCCGCCAATCCCACCGCCGCTCGCAAAACTTCTCGTCGCTGCATGGTCATGTCCTCCCGGAATCATTGGTACTCGATCGGCCCCGCCGTTGCAACCTCGGTCAGCCGGAACCAGCAGCGTCAGCCGCCAGCGCGATGGCGCCGTGGACCACCACCCACTCGCCCAAAGCGGCGGGCACGATTTCGTAGGCTTCCGCCAACGGGGGAAACACGTAACGCTGCACCGCTTGCCGCAACGGAATGAAGAACAAGTCCTCGCCCAACAGCGATACGCCGCCGCCCACGACGACGACCTCCGGCGCCAGCAAGGTGATCACTTGGGCGATGGCCCAACCGAGCACCTGGCACGCCCGCTCCAGCACCTCGATCGCCAGCCGATTTCCGTCCGCAGCCGCTTGGCCGACCCGTTCCGCCGTCAGGTTCTCCAGGTCGCCGCCGGCTCGCTCCACGAGATCGCGGCGGAACGCTTCTTCCCCGCGCTCGGCGGGCACCCGGGGGCTGTCGTGGTCGCCCATCCCCAGCGGACCGCGGGTCCATTCGCCGTAGAACGGCCCGACGACCTGGCCGCAGGCACGCGCCTTGGCCGCCCCGGCGATCCCCGGACCGCTGGCCAACGACTCGACCGTCGCCTGGGGCCCGTCTGCGAGCAAGCCCGGCCGCAGATGACCGATCTCGGCCGACGCCGGACGGCCCGCGCCGTGCAGCACGCCCTGTTTCACGAATCCGCCGCCGATCCCTGTTCCGACCGTCACGTAAAACACGGTCTGCTTTCCGGCGCCCGCGCCGTATCGAGCTTCGGCCAGGGCCGCCGAATCGCAATCGTTGCCCAGCACGGCGGTCAGTCCCAGCGTCCGTTGGCACCAGGCGGCCAGCTCGAAATCCTGCCAGCCCTCCACCTGGTGGCTGATCAGCACGCGCCCCGCCGCCGTGTCGACCGGGCCTCCAAAGCCGACGCCGATCCGAGTCACGGGAAAGCGTTGCCTCAATCCGTCTGCCGCCCGCTGGATCTGGTCCAAGATCCCCATGGCCCCACGTCGGGCGTCGATGTCCAACCGCTGCTGGGCCGCCAATTCCGCGCACCGGCCGTCCCCGACGCCCAGCTGTAATTTCGTGCCACCGATCTCGATCCCCAAAAACATGCCCGGTCCTCCCGGACGCATTCTAACCTTTCCGTGTCGCGTCGGCGAGGCGTTTCGCCCGACACGTTTCGCCCGACACGATTCGCCCGCAAGCCCGACAGGTCAACTTGCCAGGTCAACTTGCCAGGTCAACTTGCCAGGTCAACTTGCCAGGTCAACTTGCCAGGTCAACTTGCCAGGTCAACTTGACCGTCGCCGGGACGCAGGCTCTAATCCGACGATGGCATGTCGCCGCGCAGGCGGCGCGCCAACCAGGTTCCAAGCGGGCGGAACGGCCGGGGCGGTCATTCCCCCGTTTGTCCTCGTCTTTCCGTCAGTTGCATTTTTCTTGGCAAGGGAGATGGGATCATGAAGCGGCGCGAATTCTTGAAATCGGCATTCGGTGGTGCTGCCTCGCTGGCGGCGTGGCAGGCGGGCGCGTTCGCGGCCGGCTCGGAGGCGGCGTTGCGAGTCGCCTTGATCGGCAGCGGTTGGTACGGCAAGACCGACCTGTTTCACCTGATCCAAGTCGCCCCGGTCGAAGTCGTCGGACTGTGCGACGTCGACCGCCTGATGGTCGAGGAAGCGGCAGAGTTGGTCAGCCAGCGGCAGGTATCGAAAAAACGCCCGCCGACCTACGGCGATTATCGAAAGTTACTGGCCGAACAGCGTCCGGAGATCGTGCTGATCGGCACGCCGGATCATTGGCACTGTTTGCCGATGGTCGAAGCATGCCAAGCGGGTGCGGACGTGTATGTCCAGAAGCCGATCAGTTACGATGTGGTCGAAGGCCAAGCGATGGTGGCCGCGGCGCGCAAGTACGAGCGAACCGTCCAGGTGGGACTCCAGCGGCGGAGCACACCGCACCTGCTGGAAGCCCGCGATCGCTTCCTCCGCGAGGGAAAACTGGGCAAAGTCGCCTACGTAGACATCCACAGCTACTACGGCGGACCGGGCGAGTTTCCGCCGAACGAGGCTCCCCCCGAACATCTCGACTGGGAAACGTTCGTCGGGCCGGCAACCTGGCGCGACTACAATCCGCGGATCCATCCGCGCAGTTGGCGGGCCTGCCGCGAGTTCAGCAACGGCCAGACGGGTGATTTGTGTGTGCATTTCCTGGATGTGGTTCGCTACCTGCTCGATCTCGACTGGCCCCGCAGTGTCTCGGCCAGCGGCGGAATTCTGATGCGCCGCCCGGATTCGACCATCAACGTGCACGACACCCAGACCGCCCTGTTCGATTACGGCGATGTCCAAGTCGTCTGGAACCAGCGGAATTGGGGCCGGAATCCGGAGCCAGACCACCCCTGGGGCGCCACCTTGTACGGCGACAAGGGGACGCTGAAGCTGAGCATCCGTTCGTATGACTTCCTGCCCTCGGGCAGCGGCACGCCGGAGCACGGCGAATTCCTGGACGAGCGTGAACAGTACCCGGAGGATCTGCAGCACAAGGCCACGGAGATCTTTGCTGCGCCCGCCACGCGACGGCACATGCTCGACTTTTTGAACGCTCGGCGCCACGGCCAACGACCGGTGGCGGATATCGAACAAGGCCACATCTCGTCCGCTTGCTGCATCCTGGCCAATCTGTCGATGGAACTTGGTCGCAGCCTGACTTGGGACCGCCAAGCCGGCCGGGTGATCGGCGACGAGGAAGCCAACCAGCGTCTAGCGCGGGAGTATCGCGGCGACTGGAAGCACCCGACCCCCCAGACCGTGTAGCGACCGAAGCGTGACATTGCCGGAGTCCACGTTTCCGCGTGTTTTTCTTTTCGGGCAGCGTCCGACGAGACATGCGAAAGCGTGGACTCCAACTTGGCCGGCGACTCCGGCGGGGCGTTCCGCCATGCCGCTAGGCGCGCGACAGAAACTCGCCGGTGCGCGTGTCGATCTTAATCACTTCGTCCTGCTCCAGGTATTCCGGCACCTGGACGACCAGTCCCGTCTCCAGCGTGACGGGCTTGGTGCGGCCGGTCGCCGAATTGCCGCGGACGGCGGGGTCGCATTGGGTGATTCGTAACTCGACGGACGTCGGCAATTGGATCCCCACGCATTGGTCGTTGTAGATCAGGGCCATCATGCCCTCCAAGGATTCCGTGACGTACGGCAGATCTTCCGCCACGTCGTCCCGCGACAAGGAGTATTGGTTGAAGTCGGTCTGATCCAAGAAATGGACCTGGTCCGCATCGGAGTACATAAAGCTGACCGCCCGCTTGCGAAAATCGGCCGTCGGCAGGGAATCGGTTCCTTTCAGCACAAAGTCGACTTTTTGCCGCGTGACCAGATTGCGGCCGCGGAACTTGTACAACGTGGCCGCGCCGCGAGCCGACGGGCTCTGGACGTTCACCTTCTCGATCAGCACGGGCGCGCTCTCGTAATTCACGATGGCGCCGGGTTTAATCTCTTTTGCTTGCATACACTGCCTTATAATAGAGCCCCAGTTTGCGGATCGACTCCCACGCCGTGGCACACTTGCGCCAAACACTTGAGCATGGAAATCAGCGATCCGGGATCAATATACTCGTCGTCGTCCGCCAGGTCGTCGCCGACGAGTTGTTCAAAGTGAAACACATCAATACGCGCGTCGCATTCGTTCAGCCGCTGCAGCTTGGTCTGTTCTTTTTTGCTCAGCGGCGTATTCTTTCGCTCCGCCTTCAGTTCGGCGATCTGCTCTTGGACGTCTTCGCCCGCCACGAACGAAAGGTCCATGCCGGCAAAGTCGGCGGGAGCAATCACGGTCATCGACTCGACCTGTCCCTCGGCGTCCGTGGTGATATCGGTCACGCGATACCCTTCGCCAAGCCCTTCCAGTGCCTTGCGCAACGTCGCCGCCGCGGGCCGGTCGGATTCGCGAAACAGCACCGAGTAGGTCTCCCGCCAGCGGTACTGATTATCGGCAAATAACGACATCGTTGGCTCCTCGCATCGAAGCCGTCGCCAAGGCCGCCTCCCTGCCTCTGTCCCTCGCGCTCGGCTCGTCTATCGCCAATGGTCCTCGTTTTCCGGGCCTCCCGCCCAAGCTTCCAGCGCCGCCAAAACCTCGTCCCGCTCCTCCCGATTGGCCCACACGGATTCATCCATTTCCAGCCGGATCTCGTACCGGCCTTCGCACATGCAGTCGTCGTTGCCGCAGAAGTGCGGCAGGTCGGAAATCCAGAGGATCCGATACAGCGGCACGTGCTTGTCATCGACCACGCAAAATACGGAACCCATCGGACTTAGCCCTTCCCTTGCGATAATTCCACGGACCGTTTTGTGGCCGCCTCGACGGCCGCCATCAGCGCCGCTCGCAAACCGCGCTCTTCCAATGCCTGCAGACCGGCGATTGTGGTCCCGCCGGGACTGGCCACTCGGTCCCGCAAAACCGCCGGATGCTCGCCGCCCTCCAGTACCATCCGGGCTGCGCCCAGGACGGTTTGCGCCGCCAGTTGCGTCGCCGTCGCTCGCGGCAACCCGGCCCGCACGCCGCCGTCGCTCAAGGCCTCGATGATCGTGTACACAAACGCGGGCCCCGACCCGGACAGCCCGGTTACTGCATCCAGCAGGGATTCGGGAACCTCGACGGCGATCCCCACAGCGCCCAAAAGCTGGCCTACCAAATCCGCGTCTGGCCGCGTCGCCCCTGGCCCCAAGGCATAGCCGGCGGCCCCCGCTCCCACCAGGCACGGCGTGTTGGGCATCACGCGCACGACGCGCGACGTGCCAAGACCGTCGACCAGCCGAGCCAACGGCGTTCCCGCCAGGATCGACACCAACAGCTTGTCCGAATCGCAACCGCCCCGCACCTCGCCCATCACGCTCCCGATGCTCTGCGGCTTGACCGCCAGCACGACGACGTCCGCCGCCGCCAACACCGCTCGATTGTCGGCCAGCAGCCTGACCCCTGGGACTTGCGCAGCAAACTCGCCGCGAGCCGTCGCGACGGGGTCAAACACCACCAGCCGCTCGGCGGACGTCAGACTGCCGCGGACCAGGCCAGCGGCCAGCGCCCGCGCCATCTGCCCACCGCCAATGAAACCAATCGTCTGCTGAATCATGCGTTCTCCTGCTGTGCGACCGATGCTACCGCCCGCGCGAAACCCAGTCGGCAATCTGCAGATGGCGAAAAGAAATGTTGGTGGTCGGATCGTGCCCCTGAATCATGATCGTGCCCGGTTCCAGCCGCAATCCCTTGCGAGGGTTTTCGTGGGGCGGGCGGTCGTCTGTCCAATCGCTGACCTGATAACCGTTGACCCAAGCCGCCATGCGTGGACCATCGGCGATCAATGTCAGATGAAACCAGGTCAGGTCGTCCGCCACCACGCGGCGGGCGTTCTGCCGGCGAAAGAAGCCGCCCGTGCCGCAATCCTGCGGTTGAGTGCGGTCGCCATCCCGAAATCCATTGTGGATCTGGCATTCGTAGCCATTCATGTCTTCCCCCGGAATGCAGCGAAAGAACACGCCCGAGTTCAAGCTGGAAGCGTGCGTCTTACATTCCAGCTGCAAGGCGAAATCGCCATACCGGCCCTCGGTCTCCAACTGGCCACGCCCGTCCTGGACGTTCAACTCGCCGCCGTCCGTGACCGTGAACTTGCTCGCCATGTCGGGATAAGTCTTCCAACCGGACAGATCCCGGCCGTTGAACAAGCTGGTCATGCCCAGCGGTTTGAGGCGAATGTTGCGAAACGCGACTTTGCCGGTATTCAGCTGCAAGCCGATGTGTCCGCGCCGCAGCGGTTTGGGGTCCGTATAATCCAGAACCTGTTGACCGTTCAATTTCACAACCACCCGATCGCCGTCCACGGTAACCTCGTACGCGTACCACTGGCCGCTGGGCGCCTCGGCGTCCGCCTTCTGGCGATGGACCAGGCTGCCGGTCGGGAAGGGATTGTCCGCTTCGGCAATGTTCAACTCGTAGCAGTCCGTCGTCATATCCTGCGGCTGTGGCGACGTGTGCAAAAAGATTCCGCTGTTCGTCCCCTGCTCGGCTCGGAACTCCACACGCAGCACGTAATCGGCGAATTGCGTCGTGGTGTGCAGCAAGCCTTTTTCGCCCGAGCTGACGACGATCGAGCTGGCCTCGACCCGCCAGTCGGCTTGGCTGTCCGCCGTCCAGCCGAACAGCGTGTGGCCGTCGAACAGCGAAATCCAACCCTCCGCCAAATCTTCGGCAGCCAGCAACACCGGTTCCGGCGCAGAGGCTTCGACCGACGACACCGTCACGGGATCAGCAGGTGGTTGAATGGCGGCGGACTCGGTCACCGTCAACGGATCGGCAGACGCCCGGTTTTCTCCCTGCGGCGGAGAAGCGGGCCCGCACGAGGCAAAGGCGGCCGCGACTCCCACCGCCAAGATTGCGCAGATGGCCGCTGACAACGGGCTGTGATGCACCGACATGAAAGAATCCCCCTCAGTGGAACAAATGATCCAGGGCCTGCACCTTATATCTTGTTTCGTCTAGAATACCCCGCTTGGCTCCGAATCTCACGAACCAAGTCGAATCGCCTACAAATTTACCACCAACCCGCTTCCCGCAACAGGGTGAGACCGTCATGAGCGACCAACCTGCGTATGGCAAAGTGCTCCTGACCTTTGCGCGAAACAGCTTGATCCGCGACATGACGTTTCGGACCAACTTTCTGCTGGACTGCGTGTCCTCGGTCGCCTGGTCGCTGATGAACATCGGTTTTTATCTCATTATTTTTACGCACGCCGATTCCATTGGCCCGGAATGGGGATGGGGAAAACACGAGTTCTTTGTCTTCTTGGGGACTACATGGCTGATCAATAGTCTCGTTCAGTCCTTTTGCATGCCGAACGCGAACGAGTTTAGCGAGTTGATTCGCACGGGCAACCTGGATTTTGCCCTGTTGAAACCCATCGACACCCAGTTCTTGATTTCGTTTCAACGCGTCGAGTGGGCGTCGCTGATCAATGTTGTCACGGCCTTGGTCCTGCTGGGCGTCAGTTTGTGGCACTTGACCACGCGGCCGGACGACCCGATCGTGATCGACCCAATCGTGTTGTTCTTGTATCCGGTTTACATACTGACGGGGGCCGCGATTTTGTACAGCCTGACCATTGCCCTGGCGGCGACCAGCATCTGGCTGGGCCGCAACCAATCGCTGTACGATTTTTGGTTTTACATCACCAATTTCGCTCGCTATCCCATGGAGATCTACCGCCGCGGCTGGGGGATGCCGCTGTGGGGCTTTTTCACGTTTGTGGTTCCGGTACTGGTCGTGGTGAACGTTCCGGCGCGGCTGCTGGCCCAACCGCTGAACCCGCGTGCCTGGTGGGAGTGGCCGCTGGCCGGTTTTGCCTTGGTGGCGACGGCCTCGAGTCTGCTCGGCTCGCGCTGGGTGTTCAACCGAGCGTTGCTCAGCTATCGCAGCGCCAGCAGCTGAGGCGGCCGCGTCAGGGGCGGATGACAATTCGCGCATCCTCGCGTAGGGCGATCGAGCCCACGATGCAGGAGGCCTCCGCGCCGCGTTGACGAGCGTAGGCGACCAAGGCTTCCGCACGCTGCGGCGGCACGCTGATCAGCAGCCCGCCGGAGGTCTGAGGATCGAACAGGAACTCGGACCGCACCTCATCCGGCTGCCCCTCGATCCGCAGTTGGTGTAGGGCGAATTCCCGGTTGGAACGATTCGCCCGCGTGCGGTTGCCTTGTTGGACCAGCGTCTCGGCCCCCGGCAGAATCGGCAGGCGATGGACTTCCAGCACCGCGGTGACTCCGCTGGCGTCGGCCATTTCACCGGCGTGCCCGACCAGCCCGAACCCGGTGACATCGGTCGAAGCGTTCGCCTGGAACTGGCGGGCCGCCTCACAGCCGGGCACGTTCAGCTGCGTCATGCTGGCACACGCCGCGGCGAGTGTTTCCTCGGGACAGCGTCCCGCCTTGTTCGCGGTCGTGACGAATCCGGTGCCCAGGGCCTTGGTCAACACCAGCGCGTCGCCGGGTGCAGCGCGTCGATTGGTCACCAGGTATTGCGGGTGGACCACGCCGGTCACCGACAGTCCGTACTTGATTTCCGTGTCGCGGACCGTATGCCCGCCGACGATCACCGCGCCGGCGGCGGCGACGCGGTCGCAACCGCCCCGCAGAATCTCCTGCAGGATGCTTAGTTCCAGTTCCTTGTCCGGAAAGCCCACGATGTTCAGGGCCGTCGTCGGCTGGGCGCCCATCGCGTACAGGTCGCTCAACGAGTTGGCTGCCGCGATCTGGCCGAAGACGAACGGGTCGTCGACCAGCGGCGGAAAGAAATCCAGCGACTGGACGATCAGCAGATCATCGCGCAGCCGATACACGCCCGCGTCGCTGAACCCTTCGGTTCCGACGATCAGGTTCGGATCGTGAAAACGCGGCAAGTTCTGCACGACCTGTGCAGTCCCCTCCTGGGGCAACTTGCCCGCTCACCCCGCGCAGCTGGCATAGTCCATCAGCCGTTTTTCTCGTCCGGACAGCGTCACGTTTAGATCTCGATTGGCAAAGGTCACGGTTGGTTATTTGAAGTTCAGGCTGGGGCAAGCCGCTTCGATTTGGGATTCTACTGTTTTCCGCTGGCGTTGCAAACCGTGAGGATCGGTTTGGAAAGCAAAGCGTCGGCCAGGAACCTGGGCGCGGAAAAGGGGGGCGCGGAAAAGGGGATAAGTCCAATTATTGACTTGGGCGGATGCTTGTGGTAATCTGCTTGGCATGCCCAGAGCAGCACGAGTCGCGCCGGGGGGGATGATCTTCCACGTTTTGAATCGTGGCAACGACCAGCGCACCATTTTCGGGGGAATCAAAGGGGACATTCTACTTTTCCATGTGGGCGTTCTTGAAAAGTAGAATGTCCCAATACTGTTCGGCCCGGTAATTGCTTACAGGGTAGCGGCGGAAGAAACGGGAGCGAAGTCGGACTGTCGAGCGAGGCCGGGGACTGTCGGAATGGCAGGCGGAGCCGGAAATTCGGATCGGCAGGCAGTGCGTAAGAACGGGAGGCACGCCACGGGCTTCCGAAGCCGTTGAGCACGGCTTAGCGCACAGCGGTGGTGACGCGAGCCCGACGCGCTAGTGAGGATGGTTGAGAAGAAGTCCCGGCGGGGGCCAGGAATGGCAGAGACGCCTCGCGGCGATTTCGCGTGTGGCGCGCGAAGGGGAACGACAATCGCACCGCGCTGTCGCGTCGGTCTGCCTGGCCCTGCCTGGTCGCTGGCGGCAGTACGTCACGATCCGGGGCACTTCGGCGGAGCGGAAGGTAGTACTCCGCGCAGCGTAAACGGTCACCCGTCAGAAGTCGATCGTGCGCGTGGTCGTCAGGCTCAGGGCTACGTGGTGTCTTGGGGCTTCAGCTTCTCGATGTGCTTCAGCAATTCTGCCTCGGTGGCCAGCCCCAGGAAGTAATAGCAAACCATCTCATAGGTCCGTTTCGTCGCCTTGCGGCCGGTCCACAGGCTGATCAACATACAGGCGATGATCGCGCAGTAGGCTTGCAATTCGATCCCGTTCTGGCTGTGAAAGAACAGATGCCGACAGCCCATGATCTGCTTGAAGAATCGGAAGAACAGTTCAATGGTCCACCGAAAGCGGTAGATCAAACTCAGGATTTCCACGGGTACATCCAGCAGGTTGGTGGCGATCCGCAGCACGCCATCGCTGCCGGGACCGCTGGAACCGCCCCGGTACTTGCCACGGCTGGTGTGCGGCGTCGTCCGGACGCAGACGACGCGGATCGAATGGTCCAGCCGTGCGTCGGCCTTGCCGTTGGGGAACTGCACGGTTTGGTCGCTGAGGACGCCCGCCGCCCGGTCGGCCTCGGTCAGAGGCCGTTCTTCGATGACCTCCCAGGCGCTGTTGTCGCGGAGGCGGCCGACGTAGCTGCTGTTCGCTTTGGCGATCCGGTTGAAGAGCGCGAACTTGGCGTAGCCCCGGTCGAATACGTACGTGCGGTCGGCTTCCACCGCCCGATCCAGCACGGCTCGCTCATCGTTCTCCCCGCCCCCATCGGGCGTGACGTCGATGCGGGCCGGCACGAACTTGGCCACTTCGAAATGCGTGTGCAGCCGCCACTTCACCAGGCCGCTGCCGGTCTCGTGTTTGAGCCCCATGGCTTGGACCAACAGCGGCAAGGCGGACAGCAACGTGCCATCCACCAGCGTCAGCGTGCCCGGCACCTCGGCCAGCCGTCGATCTTGCCCCAGCGGCTGCAGTTGTTTACCGAGTTCTTCGATGATCGGCTTGAGCAGGCGGGCGTCGAAGACCCGGGACGCTTCAGACAGCGAACCAAGCGACACGCGTCCCACACCCAAACGCTCCTGGAGGCTCTCCAGTTCACTGGCCTGCTGCAGGCCCCGCAGGCTGTCCACCACCGGATTGAAGAGGGCCAGCAAGAGAAGCAGGCAGAGTTCATCGTAGTGGAATTCGCGGTTCCCGGCCTGATCGCGTTCGCAGCCCACGTCGTGCAGACGCTTCAAGAGCGGCGCGAGCTTCTCGAAGCACTTCAGGCCCTGCAAGTCGGAGGCCGTAATTGGCCGGCGTTTGGGCCGGCCGCGTCGTTTTGCGGGCGCCTCGCCTGGCTCCGTTCCTACTTCGGTCCCGGCCGGAGCTGGTACCGCCGAGACGTTTTCGCTTTGTTGCCGGCGCCGAGCCTGTTCCAGTTTCTTCTGCCGTTGCCGACGTTCTTCCTTCGTCAGCGGCGGTTTCTCGTCGACCTCGTCCACCATGACGTCCTCCTGCCAAATTGACAGCTTCCATCTGATGGTCGAAAAGGGCTAGCTAGCCGCGTGCCAAACCGAAAGAAAAAATAGGCCAAATCTCGTGCCGAACAGTATTGAGAATGTCCCCTTTGTTTTCCGACGTCTGCGAGCAGGATTCGGTGAGCGGCACGTCCTACTCGGTGAACCTGCACCGCTGGAAACCGGGGCCGCACGTCAGCTACGGGCACATGCGGATCACGACGCCGGACCTGGCCGCGGAGTTCCACGTGTGGGGCTGTGAATTGACGCCGCAGCGGATCGACTACTACTTTGACGGACGTTTGGTCCAATCGCTCGACGCGACCGTCATTCCGCATGGTCCGCAGAATATCTGGCTGACCAGCGTCGCGGCACCGTTGGGCGGCACGAAGTCCGTCGACGACTTAAAACTCCCCGCCGTGGCCGAGTTTGACTACGTGCGGTATTTCGAGCCCTGCAGAGCGAGCAACTCCCGGTGCGAGTAGACTTGGTCCATGAGGGCCGAGGGAATGTCACCGGTCATAACGGTGAACCTGCAGCCGCCGGCGAGGCGTGTCAGGCACCCGCAAACGGGTTCACCACTTTGACCGTGTCGTAGCTCATCCCGTCGTCCATATCCTCGCTGTAGAGCGTATCGACACCCGCGGTCGCGCAGGCTGCGAGCAACAGGCTGTCCCAGTGGGAAAGGCTGTAGCGGTCGCGGAATTCGAACGACCGCTCGGCGGCCGTCAGGTTCGGGTACTCGACCCGCATCCGGCTCGTCATCAACTCGAAGTAACGACGTGTGCGCCGCGGGTCGTAGCCGCGCTGCTGCTCCCAACGCCGCAAGCCGGCCAGGAACTCCCCCAGCACTTGCCACATGAGCAGCGGCTCATCGGTACGCCCAAGCTGCCGAAGGAACTCGCGAGCCCGCTTTCGCTTGGCGGGTTCGTCTTCGTCCACGGCGTACAGCAAGACGTTCGTATCAACGGCGTTCATGAAGCTCATCCCGCGTATACCGCTTTCCACCAGAACCGACCGGCTGTTCATCACAGAGCCGTTCCAGATCGTCCATGAATTCGTCCCATCCGCCGTGAGAAACATCAAGTGGCGTTATCGTGAGTTCGACCCGGCTAGCATGGGGCAGGCCCAATGGCTGATCCAAGCGGATTACGTTGCCGTCAATGGTTCCTACGGCCCTGGCAATCATGTCTTTGCCTCCCACGGAGTTGCGTCACGAGGATGCGGTGGAATTCTGCGGTCCTCGGATTGATTTTAGCCCAGAGGCTCGCCTACGGCTACAGGTTCGACCAGTAAGTTGGATTGTTGGGACCAACTCAGTCGGCCACTAACCACAACTGGTCGGCGTCCTGCAGATAGCTTTCGGCCTCGGCGGTCCCCTCGGCCCCGAGTCCGATCTTCACGATGTCCACCGACAGCAGGGCCTGTTGCAAAACCTTGTCGAACGTCGCGTCCAGCTTGATCTCGCGGATCACGTCGTCGCCGACGAGCCCCAGTTCCCAGGCCGCTCGGCGCTCGGACGGACTGCGGGACGTCACCAGCACGCGCATCTGCCCGCGGAACAGCCGCCGCTTGTAAATGGGGATCGGACGTCGGAGTCGGCGGTCGCGCAGGCAGCATCGGGAACGCCGTTGTCGCGGATGTGACAAGCTGGGCGACGACGTGGGCATCAGTTTTCCACGCGTCAATACCGCGATGCTCCCTTTCGTCGGTATATGGCGGCGGCGATTTCCCAAAGATTCCGTCGGGTAATCACGGACCAGACGGAATCCACAGACCTGGAGGGGATAAGTCCCATTATTGACTTGGGCGGATGCTCGCGGTAATCTGCTGGGCATGCCCAGAGCAGCACGAGTCGCGCCGGGAGGGATGATTTTCCACGTTTTGAATCGTGGCAACGACCAGCGCACCGTTTTCGGGAACGAAGACGATTACGCCGCCTTCCGATGGTTGTTCGGCCAGACCCAGGAGTCCGCGCCGATGCGGGTGTTGGCCTATTGTCTGCTGTCCAACATTGGCGCCTCAGAGCGAGCCGAAGAGTGGCGGTGGTGCAGCCAGACGCAGCGGGTAGGGCGGCAGCGTCTGCAGGAGACCGTGCGGTTGTGCGACTGGCCGATACCGCGTCCGAGGAATTGGGTTGGTCTGGTACACGCAGTTCAGACCGAAGGCGAGTTGGACGCCATGCGCAGGTCGGTTCGACGCGGCTGCCCGTTCGGAGACGAGGTCTGGCAACAGAGCACCGCCAAGCAACTCGGCTTGGAGTTCACGCTGCGCCCCCGAGGGCGACCGCGAAAGAAACAATGAGCGTCCCAGGGAAGCAACGAAATTGGACTTATCCCCTTTTCCGCTCCCTGGACTTATCCCCTTTTCCGCTCCCCTTTTCCGCTCCCCCTTTTCCGCTCTGGACTTATCCCCTTTTCCGATCTGTTACAAGCGTCGCCGGAAGGCACGCAAGCCCCGCCAAGAAAAACTTCCCGAGCACTTGCCGCGTTACGAAGTCGAGGCGCCGGTGCCGGAAGACGTGAAGCACTGCCCGACGCATGGCGAGCGAAAGCCGATCGATTACGACGTGGTCGAGACGCTGGAATTCGAGCGGCCGAAACTGCGGGTGCGCGTGACGAAGTATCCGAAGTACGTCTGCCCCGAGCATCCGGAATGCGGCGTGGGTTCTCCGGAACGTCCCACGGGCTTGGTCGAGGGGAACCGCTACGACACGAGCGTGGCGGCCGAGATCATCACCGGCAAGTATGCGTACCATCAGCCGATCTATCGGGAACAAGATTACTTCGCCGGCAGCGGTTGGACGCCGGCCCGTTCGACGCTGTTGAACATCCTGGTGGCGGCGGCGTTCGTGATCCGGCCGCTCGCGGAGTTCTTCAAGCAAACGGTCCTCGGCTCGTCGATCCTGGGGACCGATGACACGCGGGTGACGTTGCTGCTGCCGCAGACGATCCCGAAACCGGTCGACGGGGATCTGAAATCGCAACGGATTTACGAGGTCTTGAGCGACGCGGCGGCGGCGGGCAAGCCCAGCGTGACGGCCCGGATGTGGGCCTACCGCAGCGTGCTGGTGCCGTTGAACGTGTTCGACTTCACGGTCAGCCGTCATCGCGATGGTCCGGATGCGTTTCTGGAAAACTTCACGGGCAAGCTGATGGCCGATTGTTACTCCGGCTATCAAGGGATCGAGCTGCGCTCGGGCGGTCTGATCGAGCGTGGCGCATGCACGGCGCACGCGCGGCGAAAAGTGTTTGAGACCCGCGAGGCGTATCCGCTGGAGTCGAGTCTGCTGCTGGCGAAATTCCAGCAGTTGTACGACATCGAAGACCGGGCGAAGACGTTCTCGGCGGACGAGCGTCTGGCGTTGCGTCAAGCCGAGGCGGCGCCGGTCTGGGCCTCGATCTATGCGTGGCTGGCCAGCGAGGCGGCGGCTCGGATCCTGCCCAAGAGCAAGTTCGCGGAGGCTTTGAATTACCTTCGCAATCACCGGGAGGCGCTGACTCTGTACCTGACGGATGGGCAGATGCCGATCGACAACAACGAGACGGAACAGCTGATGAAGCAGGTCGCCCTGGGTCGGAAGAATTGGCTGTTTGTGGGAAGCGTCGCGGCGGGCGAGCGGGCGGCCGACTTCCTGACGCTGGTCAGCAGCGCGGTCCGCAACGACCTGGATGTGTGGGCTTACACGAAGGATGTCTTGGACCAGTTGCTGGCCGGTTCGACGGACTACCATGCGCTGCGTCCGGACATCTGGAAACAATCGCATCCGGAGGCGATCCGCGAGTACCGCGTCCAGGAGCGCCGCGACCGTGCGGACCGACAGCGTTTCCACCGTGCCCAGCGGCGGATCGCGGCGCAAAGCGAGAACCGTTGAGCGGTCTGTTCTGTCGGATCATGCTTCGCTGCCGGACGCGTGGTTCCGCATCGTCTGCGCGGCCGGGTGCGCGACGCCCGGCGAGTGCCGCGACGAAGCGGGAACCGAGCCGCAGGACCTCCTTCCGCGCATCACCGGATCGGTCTTGCGGCGGCGTAACGCACACGCCGACAGGATGCGAAGAAGATGCTCCTGCGCGCCCGCGAGCGAGGCTCTCGCGCCGCGTCGGCGTGCCTTCGGAATCCTGCTTGTCGCGGCCGTTCCTCTCGCGGCATTCGTCTGCTGCGCACCGGCAATCGGGAAGGCGGTCGCGGGAATCGGCGCCGATCCGTTCTACAACTTCGCCGTCAGCGGCGAGGTCGGACTGCTCCAACGGCTTGCCGAACTCGGACCCTTCCGAAGCGTGCCGATTCGATGACACCGTCCCGGCCTTCGCAAACTCGGCATTGCCAGCCCGTTGGTGATCGACGTCCGGCTGGCGCGGGATCTTCACGCTCGGCATCGACGACTCGCCACATCGGTCCCCCCACGGCCCGTTCCGCGCGCGCCGCCATGTTGATCTTCGCTCCGATCCGGCTTACCGTTCCGGCAGCACGCGTGTC